>Ga0066469_1000072_pt1 | contig 35598 bp, 40 predicted proteins | sample LakWasM103_HOW12_2_FD_59579 | JGI IMG/M metagenome (GOLD analysis project Ga0066469, IMG submission 59579) | Freshwater sediment methanotrophic microbial communities from Lake Washington under simulated oxygen tension - Sediment Metagenome 103_HOW12 | ecosystem: Environmental > Aquatic >... | reverse complement strand
GGCGATGCCCGCCAGCTGGTGTTCTGGATTCTGAACCACTAGCCAGTGCGCGCCTTGCCGCCAGCACCGGACCGGGGGGCGTCCGACTTGTTCTGGACCCTTGCGCTGTGCTTGGCGGCGCTGTTGGTTTGCGGGCCCGTCCATGCGGGCGTGATGACGCGCGCGTCCATGGTGCAGGCCTTCCCTGCGCCGCTGATTGTGGGCGAGAAAGAGCAGGGCGTTCCGGTCTGGCCCATCCTGAAGCAGGATGCCACGGCCACGCCCGTCATTGCCTACGCCTTCGAGTCCATCGACCTGGCACCCATCCCCGGTTTTGCGGGCACCCCGTTCAATCTTCTGGTGCTGCTCAGTACCAAAGGCGAGTTCATGGACGTCAAGGTGCTGTCGCAGCACGAGCCGGTGTTTCTGGACGGCCTGGGCCCGGGGCCGATGCTGCGCTTTGTGGACCAATACAAGGGCCTGTCGCTGGTGCAGAACATCAAGATGGGCTCCAACCTGAACAGTGCCAACAAGGTCGGCAGCGCCAATGTCTATATCGATGGTGTGTCCAAGGCCACGGCCTCGGTGCGCATTCTCAACCAGAGTCTGCTGGCATCGGCGCTCAAGGTGGCGCGGGCCAAACTGGGCTATGCCGAAGGCCGCGACCCCGATCTGGTGGCGCGTATCAAACCGGATGTGTTTGCGCCCATGGATTGGGACGCACTGGTCACGGCCGGGCTTATGACCCGCAAGACCTTTAGGAACCGGGACATTGAGCAGGCCTTTGCCGGCACCGTGGGTGAAGGCCTGGATGCCGAAGCCCGGCGCGCACCGGACGCTGGTTTCATCGACCTGTATGTGGCGTACCTGAACGTTCCATCGGTCGGGCGCAACCTCATGACAGCGGACGGCTGGGCCTATCTGCAGCGGCGGCTGGAGCCGGGAGAACATGCGCTGCTGGTGCTCAGCACAGGCCGCTATTCCATACTGGGCGAAGACTTTGTCCGCGGTGCAGTGCCAGATCGCATCACGCTGCACCAGCAGAGCCTGCCGCTGGAAATCCGCGACCTGGATCTGGACACCCGCTTGGCGCTTCCGGCTTCGCTGCGCGGGGCGACGTGGCGCGCGTTTCGCGTTATCGCCCCGTCGGGGCTGGACCCGGCGCAGCCGCTCGACTTTGAGTTGCACGTCACGCGCAGCAAGGGCGTGATGTACCCGGAGCGCGTGAAGAAAACGTTTGCCTTCGGCACTGCGTTGCCTGAAAAATATTTTCAGGCGGCGAGTGCCGATAACAAGACCTGGCACGCGATCTGGATCGCGCGTTTGTGGGAGCTGGTGGTGCTGATCCTGGGGCTCGCGGTGTTGACGGTGGCCTTGCGCAAGCAGCTCTGGCTGACGCACAGCACACGTCGATTGGCTTACTTCCGAACCGGTTATCTGCTGTTCACGCTGGGTTTCATCGGCTGGTACGCGCAGGGCCAGTTGTCCATCGTGAACCTCACGGCGCTGCTGCAGGCGGTGTTGGCCGGGCGCAGCTTGGGCTTCTTTCTGTACGACCCGATGACGGTGGTGCTGTGGGCCTTTGTCATCGTGACTTTCTTCCTGTGGGGGCGTGGCACCTTTTGCGGCTGGCTCTGCCCGTTTGGCGCGCTGCAGGAGCTGGTGAGCAAGCTGGCCCGGCGTCTGGGCATTCGACCGGTGCAGGTTTCTGATCGCCTGGACGCGCGGCTCAAAGGGATCAAGTACGCCGTGCTGGCCGGCGTTCTGATCGTCGCCTGTTTCTCCGTGGCCTGGACCGACCGGCTGGTGGAAGTCGAGCCCTTCAAGACCAGCATCACGCTGGTGTTTGACCGGGCCTGGCCTTTTGTGCTGTGGGCCGGTGTGCTGGTGCTGCTCAGTGCGTTTGTCTACAAGAGCTACTGCCGCTACCTGTGCCCGCTCGGCGCCGGCATGGCCCTGCTGGGGCGCCTGCGCCGCTTCGATTGGCTGCCACGCCGCGGCGAGTGCGGGCAACCCTGTCAACGCTGCCGCAACGACTGCAGCTACCAGGCCATTGATAGAAAAGGGGCGATCGATTACGAGGAATGCTTCCAGTGCCTGGACTGTGTCGCCATCTACCAGAGCGACCAGTTGTGCGTGCCGTTGATTGCCCAAGGTCGTCAGTCGGATCGCCGAAGGGTTATTGCCATCGTGCCGGCACCGGTGGCCCGCACACCTGTTCAAGGAGAGGCCGGATGAAACGCCGTGCGGTGCTGCAAACCACTTTGGGCCTGGGCGCGTTGGGCGCGCTCGGGAGCTTGGGATGGCTGCCCGCCGCGCACGCGTCCAATGCGCCGCGCCCTGATGGAACCGAGCTGCCATGGCATGACCGAGCCATGACCGGACTCGGAACCGTGCTGTCGTTTCGCGTGGCCCACGCCGACGCCACACAGGCCGAGCGGGCGCTGGACGCGGCGGTGGGCACCATCCGCCATGTGGAGGCGCACATGAGCCTGTTCAATCCGGACAGCGCGATCTGCCGCCTGAACCGGGATGGTGTCCTGCGTTCACCACACCCCGATCTGGTCCGTATTTTCCGGCTGGCGCAAAGCGTTTCGGCGCGCAGCGGCGGCGCCTTCGATGTGACCGTGCAACCCTTGTGGAATACCTTTGAAGCGGCCCGGCGCCAGGGCACATTGCCGAGCGCCTCGACCGTGGCAGCGGCCCGCGCTGCAGTCGGTTGGCAGGGCCTGGAGATTTCCAGTGACCAGATCCGTCTGCGTCGCCCCGGCATGGGGGTCACCCTCAACGGCATCGCGCAGGGCTTCGCCGCCGACCTGGTGCGCTCGCAACTGCAGGCCCACGGTATTGGGCAGGCGCTGATCAACGCCGGGGAGTGGACATCGCTGGGACGCCCCGATACGCAGCGCGACTGGTTGCTGGGCGTTGCCGATCCGCGCCTGGAGCAGGCCTTCTTGACCCGCGTAGCGATGGGCGGGCGCAGCATCGCCACGTCGGCCGACAACGCATGCAGCTTCAGCCCGGACCGGCGGCACCACCACATCTTCGACACCCGCACCGGCTATTCACCCACTGAGCTGGCGGGGGTCACCGTCGCCGCCCCGAGTTGCGCTCTGGCCGATGCGCTGACCAAGGTCATGTTCGTCGCCGGCTTCCACGGCGCGCTGCGCCTGGCTGCGCAGTGGCAGGTGGATGTGCTGGTGGTGGACAAGGCCGGGCGTTGGCAGGCGACGCCGGGGCTGCAACTGCATAGTGCTGGGGCATCGACCCAGCAGCGCTATCCGTTCACGCCGATACACTGAGTGCCTCGGGTGATCGCAACATCTGGTAGGGGCTTGGTATGGATAGAACTGTTCGTGGCATGTACTGCTTGCGCTGCAGCAGCAAGCGGGTGGTGCGCGGATCACTCGGGGAGTCGGCGCGGTTCTACCCGCTGCGGGGGTTCTTCAAGGCGATTCTGGGCAAGCCCGTCTTCATCAACAATGAATATTCCCATGCCTGTCTGGACTGCGGCCTGATCTGGAATGAGCTGGACCCGGGTGCCCTGCGCAAGAACATCCGTACCTTTGGCCTTGCACCGCACAGCACGGTAGTGATGCGCATCGTGCAGGGGCCAGATGATTCACCCGAAGTGGTGCCTGTGCCCACGAATAGCCCACGCTGAGGCCCGCTGACGGGGTCAGGCACTAAGGCGTCACAACGATACGCCCCAAGGCCTTGCCGGACTGCAGATAGGTCAGGGCATCGGCTGCCTGGGCCAACGGGAATACACGGTCCACCGTCGGCGTCAACTGGCCCCTTGCCATGAGGTCGGCAAACAGTGCCATACCTACCTGCTTGTTGGGTGCGCTCATGTTGGGCTTGACCAGGTGCGGGTTAAAGGCGGTGCGCAGCGCCAGCTTCAAAAAGGCCGGAATGCCGCTGCCCAACCAGTTGGAGCCAGACGCACCGTAGTGGTCGTGGCCAATCAAGACGTAGATACCGTCGGGATGGAGAACGCGCTCGCAGTCACTGAGAGTAAGGTTGGACGCCACATCCAGAATGAGGTCGTAGCGGGCGCTGCCCCGTGTTGGGTCGTCACGCGTGTAGTCCAGCACTTGGTCTGCTCCCAGCGCCCGCACGGTTGCGAGCTTGCTGGTGTGTTCCACCGCCGTTACCGTAGCGCCATGGGCCTTGGCCAGTTGCAGGGCAATAGCCCCCACGCCACCGCCCGCACCGTTGATGAGTACATGCTGGCCGGTGCGCCAAGGCCGCTGGCCCATGAGGTTGTGCCAAGCAATCAGGCCGGATGTCGGCACGCTGGCGGCCTGCTCAAAAGTGACGTTTTCGGGCTTGGGTGCCAGCGCGTCTTGCGACACCGCCACATACTCTGCAAAGGCACCGCCGTTGGCCCACTGAAAGCCCTTGGCGCTTTCGCCAAACACGGCATCACCCACCTGGAGCCGGGTCACCGCATCACCCACTGTCTCGACCACACCCGCCATATCGGTGCCGGGAATCGGGTTCTTGGGGCGGGAGAACCCGCCCCCCATGGTGCGCAGAACATAGGGCCACCCTCTGACCACATGCCATACGTCGGCGTGGACCGATGCGGCGTGCACGCGCACCAGCACTTCCCCGCGGTTCGGTACCGGCTTGGCGACTTCGCGTAGTGACAATACAAGCGCCGGTTCGCCGTAGGCACTTTGGAAAATGGCTTTCATGGGCAGATCCTCTCTTCAGCTCAGAAATGAGAGATCAACGAGTTTAGTCGTGCCCCCCTCTTCGGATGGATCCACGCACGGCGCACATACGATGTCTGCTGCCTGTAGCCGGGACACTTATATGAAATCAGGCTGTAGCCCTCGTGGAATATGGACTATTCGCTCCTGAATATGTAGCAATTTTACAAAATCCGGTTTCATCGCTGCGGGCCGTCGGGCGACACCAAGCTGGGCGTGGGTGAGCGAATTCCCCCTGCAAACTGTTTTGTCTTGCATAGTCGCCATACTGGTGCTGCAGGGCGCCTCCCGCGCCGAGAAAGCGTGCCCATGAGCGACCGTTTGGCAACGACTGGCGACACCCTTGCGTCCACGGCCTCGGGCTGGGCGCAGTTCACGCGTCTGCTGCGCCCCCATCCACCCCGGCTCAATCTGGCCCTGCAAGGCGGGGGTGCGCACGGGGCCTTCACCTGGGACGCCTTGCTGCAACAGCCGGAGCTGGAGTTTGAGGGCTTGAGCGGCAGCAGCGCGGGTGCCATGAACGCCGTGGTGTTTGCCGACGGCTGGATGAAGGGTGGGCGCCAGGGTGCGGGCCAGGCACTGGCAGAATTCTGGTCTGAAGTCGGGCGCCAGATGCCATGGGCACCGATGACACGCGGCGAGAACGATGCGGTCAACCTGTCTCCCGCCACCAGGCTCATGGCCCAGTGGGCTGGCTATTTTTCTCCGGCGCAGCTCAACCCCTTTGAGCTGAATCCGCTGCGCGACATGCTGCTGCGCCAGATCGATTTTTCAGGCCTGCGCCAGCATAGCCCTTTCAAGCTGTTTGTGGGCGCCACGCAGGCCAACACCGGCAAGCTGCGGGTCTTTCGTGAAACCGAACTCACGGTGGACATGCTGCTGGCTTCAAGCTGCCTGCCCAAAATCCACCATACCGTCGAGATTGACGGCGAGGCGTATTGGGACGGTGGCTATAGCGCCAACCCGGCGGTGTTTCCTCTGTTCTATGACTGCGAGTCGCGCGATGTGATGCTGGTGCTGCTGAGCCCGCTCAAGCGCGAGGGCACGCCACGCAGCGTGCAGGACATTGAGACCCGCATTGCCGAACTGGGCTTCAGCGCGCACTTCATGCGCGAGATGCGGATGTTTGCGCAGGCCACGGCGTTTGCTGCGCGCCCCTTCATCCGCTGGGGGCGTCTGGAGCGCCGGCTGCACGCCATGCGCTTTCACATGGTTGACTCCAGTGGCCTGGTCAACCTGGAGCGCAGCGACACCAAGCTGCTGGCCCACGGGCCGTTTCTGGAGCTGCTGCGTGAGCAGGGGCGCCTGCGCGGCGGCGATTGGCTGGCACAACATGCCGTAGACATTGGCCAGCGTGGCACGCTGGACCTGCAGGCCTGTTTTACCTGAGGCCGTTGCCTATGTTCACCAGGTTCCCGCAGACGCCGCCAGGCGTGCCACGACTTCGCCACCCATCAGGTGCTTTTCAAAAATCTCCGGCACGTCTTCGACCGTGACCCGGCTGTAGAGCACGCTGTCCGGGAAGACCACGACGTTCACGCCACCTTCGCACGGGCCCAGGCAACCCGAGTAGGTGACCGCAACTTTTTCATGGGCATTGCGCGTCTGCAATTCTTTCCAGAAAGCTTGCAGCACAGCCTGACTGCCTTGCGCCGCGCAGCAGCCGCGAGGATGGCCGGGTGGGCGCTGTTGTGCGCAAACAAAAACACTGCGTTCGGGGCGAGACATGATGGGACTCCGGTAAGACCAGCATGCTGGTCGGGGATGGTTGAAAGGTTTGAAATGGGTTGCGATTTACATCACGGCGCCATGCAACTCAAACGATTGGCGCACCGGCGGCGGCCGTCAGCAAGCGCATGTTGAGGTCGAGCACGAATTCGCGCCACGCGGCGGCCAGGTCCAGCGTGATGGCGCGCAACGTCTCGGGGTCGGGGCGGTGCTCCTGCGGGAAGTTCGATAGCGCACAGGACGTGCCGTTAAAGCTCAGCGCCGCGTCCAACAGGCCCTTGTTCCAGCCGTCGAATGGTGCCAGCAGTGCCGCGGTCAGGGCGTGGCGGCCATGGATCACGTCGGCGCTGGCGGCGTCCAGTGCGGGCAGCAGGTGGTCCAGGCATGCCAGGGTCTCGCTGTAGACCTGATCGGCCGTGGCCAGCAGTGCGCGCTGGGTGATCTGTTCGGACTGTTGGGCTGACAGCAACCGGGTCAGGTGCAGGCGGTAACGCTCGGGTGCCATGCCCCGTTGTGTCAGCACGCTGGCGGAAAACGTTCCGATGGCGGTGGCACGGGTCGGGCGGGCGTCGTCTGCCGCGGGCTGCGCCTGCAGGGTCGCCTGTTGCGCGGCCGTGCGGACCTTGGCATTCGGGCGGCACACCGCGTGGGCAATGCGGTCGGCCGATTCCAACGCCCCTTCCATATGGCCCGCGCCATGGGCCGCCGCCTCGCTGCCACCCAGGAACACACGACCCGCCCACAGCGGCTGGCGCAGCAGGGGGTCGTTCTGCGGAGGCTCGGGTGGACTGGCTCTGTCCATGGCGCTGCAGGTCCAGGGTTCTGTGGCCCAGTCCTGCAGGAAGGGCGTTCCGTCCTGCGCCTGGGGACCAAAGAGTTGGGCTAGCTGGCTGGCGATCAGCAGCGGCAGGCCGCGCTGGAAGTTCTCCCGCTGCGCGGCGTTCAGGGCGACGAAGCCGCCCAGGGCGCCGCCGCGCTCCGAAGCACTGGCATCGAACACCTCGCCCAATACCGCCTGGGGGTGGCGCACAAAGGCGTTGCCGGACTGGCCCGCCGTGCGCCAAAACGGACTCGCAAACGTGGTGACCGACTTGGCCTGCGCCGCCATCCAGGTCGGCGTGGCGGCCAGCGCATCCACTACGGCGTCGGGCAGGGCCGGGTCGCATGGCATGCGCTCCAACACCAGGCGCGGGGGCAGCGCCAGCACGACCTGGCGCGCTCGCACCGGATGGCCTGTCTCTGACAGCACGTCGATGAAGGCACCGCGGTCGCGCAAGCCGGTGACCGCCGCGCCCAGGCGTATGCAGCCCGGGGGCAGCGCGGCCGCCAGTGCATCCACCAAGCGCGCCGCACCGCCGGTGATGCGGCGCGCGCCGACGTGCACGCCGCCGCTCTCCACGCGGCGTTCGGGTTCGCGGTTGGGGTCGGTGAGCCACAGCGCATCTCCCGGGTCATGCTGTGCCTCGCTGGCCAGGCCCAGCTCGGCCAACAGCGCGGTGATGCGCGGCTCGGTTTCGCTCCAGAACCACGTGGGGCCAAGGTCCAGCGCCTGACCGGTTGTCGGGCAATGCGCGCTCAGCACGCGCCCGCCCAGGCGCTCGCGTGCTTCGAGCACCTGCACCTGCAGGCCACGGCCAGTCAACGTGCGGGCCAGTGCCAGCCCGCACAGGCCCGCGCCGACGATGGCAACGTCCACCACGTGCACCGCTGATAGTGGGACAGCCCCGGCCACGTCAGTGCCCCTTCCGGCGGCGAACGTTCTGTGGATCGCGGTGTGGCATGAACGGGCCTATTTCAGCAGTTCGACGGTAACGGCTTCCTCTCCCAGGATGGCCTGGCAGGCCAAGCGCGAATTGGAGCTGACGCCCACGATGCCGTCGAGCTTCTCGTTCTCTTGCCGCTGGGTCTTGGACAGGCTCTTGCGTCCCACCGGCACGAAGATGTGGCAGGCGTCGCACTTGGCTTCGCCACCGCATTTGCTGTTGATGGCCTCGCCCACGGATTGCAGGGCCTTGAGCAGGCTGGTGCCGGCGGCGACGTCGTAGGATTTGCCAGAGGGGAGAACGGTCAGTGTGGTCATGGTGAAAGCGGGCTCAGGCCCGACGGGTGGTTAGAAAATCAGGGGACGAAAAATTGGTTCAGGCAGCAACAGTCGTCTGCATCGCTTGCGTGAGTCCTTGCGCAAACTGCGCCAGCGGCATCGCAATGCGGGTGATGTTTTGCTCCTGCAGAAAGCGCGCCTCCATGCGGGTGGGTTCCTCGGGCAGCAGGGCCCAGTGCTGGTCGCTGGAGCGCTTCATGATCTGGCGCGCAAAGCAGCGGGTGAGCTGGTCGTCAAAGCGGCAGCCCAGGAACAGGAAGTTGCGCCCCGTGCGCCAGGCCTGCACGGCGGGGGGAATAGGCGTCTGGATGTCGATCTCGGTCAGCACTTCCACGTAGTCGCTGTCGGAGACCAGGTAGTTGCCTGCCGGGCTGTGGCTGCCCCAGGGCTTGTACAGCAGACGTGCCAGGTCTTTCGGCAGTTCGGGCAGCAGGCTGCCGTCATCGGCGTAGTCACCGGTCCAGTGGCCAAAGTGCTCGGACTGCGACAGGCCCTGGGTCTGCGCCCAGCTGCCCTTGGGCCCCACCTGTGCCAGCGCAGCGGCAAACGTGTCGTCGTACCAGGTGTCCACCCACAAGCCCGCGTTGCTGCCGGCCAGGGCCAGGTGCAATGGCGATGGTGCGGGAGAGTTCGCAAAGGCCTCGTTCATCAGATGCACCACGGACTTGCGGTGCTTGAAGTTCTCAATGAACTGCGCGGCCTGGGTCAGGCGCTTGCGGATCTTGTGCGGCACGCTGACCTTGCTGGTCATGCTCTCGGCCAGCGCCAGCGGCGTGGCTGGCACTGCAACGTCGCTGCACAGGGACAGCATGTCGGGCCCCAGGTAGGGAATGACCGCGCCCGTGTCAAGACGATGGGCAATGGTTTGAATCAAATCGGTCATGGTTCTTCCTTAGTCTTAGTAAATGGCGGCGCCGGCACCGACGTTGGTCGCCGTGTCTTTCAGCGTTTTGATGATGTACTGGACTTGTTCCTCATCCAGCAGCGTGTGCAGTGGCAGCGCCAGCGCGCGGTCGCCGATGCGGTCGGTGTCGATCAGCACACCCCGGCGCTGGCCGATGGCGTCACCCGCGTTCATGTAATAGAACTGCTGGTGCAGTGGGTGGCTGTAGGCCACGGTCTCGATGCCGCAGGACAGCAGGTCGTCGATCATCTGCGCGCGGGCGCTGCCCGAGAAGCGCTTGCCCAGGTGCACCACGTAGAGCATCCAGTGGATCTCGTCCACGCCTTCGCCGATGTAGGGCGGCTTGACACCCTCAAAGCTCTGCATGTTGTCGTGGTACCAGGCCACCACCTGTTTGCGTGCGGCCAGGCGGTCATCCAGCCCCGCCAGCTGCGCCAGGCCCAGTGCAGCGGTGAGTTCGCTCATGCCCGCCTGCAGCGGCACGCGTGCGCCCACCGACACCGAGGAGCGATCCGCCAACCGACGCTGGCGCAGGTAGCGCAGCTCGTGTACCAGGTCGTCATCGTCGGTGACCAGCATGCCGCCTTCACCGGTGCACAGCGCCGACGGTGCGGAGAAGTCGAACACCGACACATCGCCAAACGTGCCCACGGTCTGGCCCTTGTAGCGCGAGCCCAATGCCTCGGTGCTGTCTTCGATCAGCACCAGGCCGTGGGCTTGCGCCAGCGCGCGCAACGGCTCCCAGGCGGCAGGGTGGCCGTTGGTGTTACCGGCCAGCATGGCCCGGGTCTTGGGCGTGATCTTGAGCGCAGCCTTTTCGGGGCTCAGGCTACCGGTCCAGTAGTTGATGTCGGCAAACACCGGCGTGGCACCGGCCAGCGTGATGGCCTGTGCCACCTGGTGCCAGGTGTGCGAGGTGCAGATCACCTCGTCGCCCGGGCCAATGCCCAGCGCCCGCAAGGCGATCCAGGTGCCTAGCGTGCCACTGCCCACGGCCACCGCGTGCTTGCGCCCGACCCAGCCGGCAAAGGCCTGCTCGAAGGATTCGACCATGGGCCCATCGCCCCAGCGGGCGGACTGCAGCACGGCGCTGACGAGTTGGATCTCGCGCGCACTGCATTCGGGTTCAAACAGGGAAATGACATCGACTTCCATGGCTAGGCTTCTTCCGTCAGGATCAGCGCGGTGGCCTCATCGGGCTTCTCGGTAACGGACCAGCAATGGCCGTTGGAGGTGGCGAGATAAACGCGTCTATGGCCCAGCAGCAGCGTCGGTGTTTCGTCACGCATGTCCATCGCATCCACCAGCAATACGCGGATCGCCGGATCGCGTGCGCGCCAGATCGCGGCGGCATCGCGCAGCGAGGGTGCGGCGCCAATCACTTCGCTGGCGCTGCGCAGGTAGTCAGCGGTCATGGCCATGAGAAGCCTCCTGCCGAGCCGCCTCAAAGGAGGCTTGCGCCCCCTCGGGGGGCAGCGAATGCATATGAGCGTGGGGGTTCATATCAATCTCCCGCGTCTTCCGTCAGCGCAAGGCGACGGGCTTCGACGGTGATGGGCAGCGGTGTGTCGGCGGGCATGGCGGGTAGGTCAAACTGCCAGCCGTTGGCCAGCGTGACCAGGCCACCCCACATGCCGGGGTTGGCCATGGAAACAATGGGTTCCTCCAGGTCTTTTTTTGGCACGTAGCCGGTCAGCACGCCCTTGCTGTCTTTGCGGATCATTAGTTTCATCGTCGGCTCCTGGAGGTAAGTGGGGTTTCAAGGATTGGCTTTAAGGAGCGGTGAGTAGTTCTTCACGCAATAGCGGCGCCAGCAATGGCGGCAGTGCCTGCAATAGATGGTTCACGTCGGCCAGGGTGCTGGTGCACCCCAGCGAAAAGCGCACGGCCCCCAGCGCTTCCTCGGCGGGCACGCCCATAGCGGTGAGTACATGCGAGGGCTCACTGCCGCCCGAGGAGCAGGCCGCGCCACTGGAGGCGGCCACACCCAGTCGGTCCAGGCGCTGCAGCACCACGTCCACCGAGAGTTGGCCAAAGCGAAGGTAACTGGTGCCCGGCAAGCGCGGCACGGTCTGGCACCAGACATGGGTCTCGGGCAGCGCCTGCTTCAGGCCCGTTTCCAGCACGTCGCGCAACGTGGCCAGGCGAATAGCCTGCGTGGCGACATCGCCCAAAAGGTCGAGCGCGGCGGCCATGCCAACGATGCCGGCCAGGTTCTCTGTGCCGCCACGCCTGCCCCGCTCTTGGCTGCCCAGCGTTTGCGGCACCAGTGCCACGCCCTGGCGCAGCAGCAGTGCACCCACGCCCTTGGGGCCTTGAAACTTGTGGGCCGACAGCGACACCGCGTCCGCGCCACAGGTGGAAAAATTGAAAGGCTGTTTGCCGATGAACTGCGTGGCGTCTACATGCAGCACGGCGCCCGCCGCATGGGTGAGCGCGGCGACCTCGTGGACCGGCATCAGCACGCCGGTTTCGTTGTTGGCGGCCATGAGCGAGACCAGTGCCACATCGGGTTTGATCAGCGCGGCGGCAGCGGCCATGTCCAGCTTGCCATTGGAGCGCACCGGAATGAAGTCCACCGGAACACCCGCGTCCGCCAGCGCACGCGCCAGGCGCAGATGGCCCGCATGCTCCACGCTGCTGAATACGACGCGGTTGCGGCCCGGCGCGGCAGCCGCCAGCAGACCACGCACCGCCAAGTGGTTGGCCTCGGTGGCGCCACTGGTAAAGACCACTTCCACTGGCTTGCAGCCCAGCACCTTGGCCACAGTGGCGCGCGCGGCGCCCAGGGCGCGCTTGGCGTCTTGCCCCGGGCCGTGCTGGGACGAGGTGTTGGCCCACATGCCAGACAGCACCGGCAGCATGGCCGCAATGACCGCGGGTGCGGGCGGCGTGGTGGCGTTGTGGTCCAGGTAAATCATGGTGAGGTAGCTGCTGGTTCAGGCCCAGAACTGGCGTTCGCTATCGACGCACAGCAGGTCCAGCAACACGTCCAGCGAGGCATCCTGGTGCCGGGGCTCCCAGGTGCTGTTGGCGTGGTCACGCGAACACAGGCACCAATGGCCATCGTCATGGGGAACCAGCAAGGCAATATCAATCATGCCGCCGGTCGGGTCCACCTTGCGCGAACAACAGGGGCTCTGGATGCGGTAGCTGTTCTCCTCGCGCAGCACCTGTGGCTGAACATAGCGGTAGCGCACGCGCTCGCGCAGGGCCCGCTCCATGCGGCGTACCATCAGGTCCACCACCTGGGCGCTGGCCGGGGCCATGATGGCGGCGGCCATGTTCACACCGCTTCCTCGGTCTCGGGCAGCAGGCCGCGCGGCGCGGGAACCAGTTCGATCTCCAGGCAGCCCACCACGCAACCTTCGAACTGCACCAGGTACACCGGCTCGTTCAACTCGGGCGCATGGCCGATATTGACCACCTCGCCGAGCGAGCCGCGCGCGGCCAGCAGTGCGTCCAGCGGGCGATCCGGGTAGCTGCCGTCGTTGACCAGGTCGTCCAGCGCAATGACGCGCTGGCCCCAGGCATAGGCTGGCTCGCGCGGCTCGATGCCGGGCATGGTGGCGTTAGTGTCCATAGGATCCTTGATCAGTTGGGGACAGAGCTGGTTCGCTTTGCGTAACTGCGGTCTGTCCCGCAAAGTCGTCAGCCTGCTTTGCAGACCCCAGCGTCTGCAGAACGGCGGCCTTCGCGCCCAGTTGCTCCAGCACCTCGTCGGGCAGGTTGTCCAGCGTGCACAGCTCCTTGGCGCGCATGCCCACGCGGTGGCCGGAGTCGACAAAGTCCACCGCGTAGATGTAGAACTGCTGCAGGAAGGTGTTGATGTTGATCACATAGCCAATCTCGCCCTTGTTGACCAGCACCTCGCCGATGTCGCGACCGTTGTAGGTGCCGTCGTTGCGCACCACGGAGCGCGCGATCACCCGCTCGCCGTAGCTGAAGCGTGGTGGGTAGGCCAGTTCGATCTCGGCATCGTCGCGGTTGATGTCAGCCATGGTCCGCTCCTATCGTGCTGACCTCACGCGCCAGTTGCGCGCGCACGGTCTGCTGTACTTCAGGCTCCTCGTCGTCGCGCATGCTTTCCAGCGTGGCGGCATCGGCGCGCTGCGCCACCTCCCAGCGCACACGCCAGTCGATGTCTCGGGACAGGCGGGACAGCAGTGCAACCGGCAGGCGCTCGGCCACCACGCGCCGCACTTCGGGCTCGGTGTCATCGGCCATGCGCAACAGCGCGGGCATCTCCAGCCGCTGCGCCACGCGCAGGCGCACGGCCCGGTCCGGGTCGTTGGCCATGGTTGGCAAAAGGGCCAGAGCCAGGCGTTGCGCCACCAGTTCGCGCACACCGTAGTCAGGGTCATTGCGCAAGGCACCTAGTTCGGCTGGCGCCAGGCGCTGGACCACCCGGATGCGTACCTCGCGGTGCGGGTCATGTGCCATGCGAACCAGTTGGGCCTGCGGCAGGCGCAGGGCCACTTGCAGGCGCACGGTCTCGTCCGGGTCATCCATCAGGGCGGGCAGGCGGAACAGGCTTGCACGGCGCGCGGCAATGGCACGCACTTCGAAATAGGAATGGGTCAGCTGCTCGTCACTGAGTGAGGGGTGCCAGCGGAAGAAGCGGTCAATGCGGCGAGCGTACACGTCCTGCATGCAGGCATGCCCTGGTTCGCATCCCTGCTCGCCGTCCAGCGCCCGCAATTGGGCGTAGTCACACTCACCACAGCGGATGGGCCCGCCTTGCCAGTGGAGCGCCGGGATGTCGTTCATAGGTTTACCGCGCCCCATCCGCGCACCGGGTAGGCGGTTGGCGCTTCGCCGGTATCGCCCTTCTCATGGCGCGTCAGCACATGGAACAACAAGGCGCCGCCTACGTGGTCTTGCGGGTCCAGGCGGCGCAGGGCATTGAGCATCAGGCGGGCTTCTGCCATGTCGCCCAGACGCATGTTCAGGTAGGCCAGGCCCTTAAGCGTGAACAGGTAAAAGCGCACGGCGGCGTCGTGCCGCGTGGCCTCGTCCCCCGGTGGCACATCGCCAAAGCTGGGGCCCAGTGCGGTGCGGGCAATGGCCAGCGCGTCTTCACCCACGGCCCTTGCCTCGGCCAGTTGGTGGCCGTAGAAATAGAAGCGGTACAGCGCGATCAGCGGCGCCGGGTGCCGTGGCGCGGCCGCACGGGCATGCTCCAGCAAAGGCAGGGCCTGCTGCGGCAGGTGCCGCAATGCGCCCGCCTGGCTGATCAGCGCGTTGACCTGCGGACTTAAGCCCCCGCCAATGGCCCCGTCGGCAAACGCCGCCAGGTCATTGGCAAACCGGAGACTGTCCGCAGGCATGGTGTTGTCCGCCGTGTCAGTGCGCCACCACGGGAGCGGCCGGTCGGCCACGCCCAATGGAGCTGATCTCGATCTTGGTCACGCCCACCTTGGGGGCTGTCTCGGCGCTGCTGCAGGCGCAGGCTTCCTTGTTGGGGTCTATGAATGAGAGGCCCGACGTGGTGGCGGTCTCCACAAAATCGACGGTGATGCCGTTGAGCATCAGCCGGCTCTCCGCGCCCAGGAACAGGCGCACGCCACCGACCTCCAGCAATTGCTCGCCCGCAGCGGGAGCGGCCTCGGCGCTGAACTCGGACGAATAGCCAGAGCAGCCGCCCGGGGTGACCGACAGGCGCAGGCCCGCGCCCGCGGGCAGGCCGGAGAAGCGCACGATGCGGTTGATGAACTTGGCAGCGGCGGGGGTGATGGTGACGTTGGGCAACATGATGATCAGACCTTCACGATGCAGCCGTCCACCGGGCAAACGGCCACGCACTGGGGCGTGTCGTAGTGGCCATCGCAGTCGGTGCATTTCTTGGGGTCGATGACGTAGGTGCCGTTCTTCTCGCGGATGGCGACGTTGGGGCACTCTGGCTCGCAGGCCGAGCATGCGGTGCAGGTCGAAATGATGATTTTGTGGGCCATGGTGACTCTCCTGTTGGGTGGTGTGAATAGCGGGAATTGCGGGTAACTCAGGCAGCCAGCGCAACGCCGCCTGCAAGATTGGTGAAGGCGCCTTGGCGGATTTGGGCGTCGCCGCGGGCCTGGTGCACCACCGCGCCACTCGCAATGCGGGCACGGTAGTCGTTGAACCAGTCCAGCGCGGCTTTCTCAATGAACTCGCCTACATACTGGTCCACTGGTTCGACACCGGCGGCGGTCAGTTCGTCTTTGGGGCAGGCGCCAATCTTGGCCACCAGCACGGCGTGGCAGTCGTTGATGGCGCGCACCACGGATGGCAATTGCTCGTCGTCGCCCGCGCCGCCCTGGCAATACTGGTCGACCCGGCGGTGGCCAACGAACAGGGCCTTGGCCGCAGACACTTCAAACACCTGGAACTCGGTCACGTGGCCAAAGTGCTCGTTGACGCGCCCACCACCCTTGGTGGCCACAGCCACCAGGACCTGCAGGTCGTCTGCCACATCAACAGCACTGGCCGCTGCCAGGGCTTGCTGCTTGGCGGCCTGTTGCGCGGCGCGCTCCACTTCCACCTTCTCTTGGTACGACTTGCGCTTGTCCAGGTCGTAGACCACGTCCATCTGTTCCAGCTTGTCCAGCGTGAACTCTTCGCTGCGGTCTTCACCCAGCAAGCCGACCGCATCCGCGCGGCATTGGCGGCAATGCCGCATGAGGTTCGCGCCACCCATGCAAGCGTCTTGCACAGCCTTCAGTTCCGAGGCGGTGGGGCCACGCTGGCCGGTCAGGCCGAACACCGTGCCGTGCTCGGCCTCGGAGATCAGCGGCATGATGTTGTGCAGGAAGGCGCCGCGCTTTTTGACCTCGCGGTTCACTTCAATCAGGTGCTCGTCGTTGACGCCGGGGATCAGCACCGAGTTGATCTTGGTCAGCACGCCACGCGCGGTGAGCATCTCCAGGCCCAGCATCTGGCGTTCGTGCAGGATCTTGGCGGCTTCATAGCCGGTCACACGCTTGTGCTGCCAGAAGATCCAGGGGTAGATCTTCTCGCCCACGGCCGGGTCCACCATGTTGATAGTGATGGTGACGTGGTCCACGTTGTATTTGCAGATTTCATCCACATGGTCGGGCAATGCCAGACCGTTGGTGGAGATGCACAGCTTGAGGTCGGGCGCCTGCTCCTGCAGCATGCGAAAGGTGTCAAAGGTCTTGGCCGGGTTGGCCAGCGCATCGCCGGGGCCGGCAATGCCCAGCACCGTCATTTGCGGAATCTCGCTGGCCACCGCCACGACCTTGCGCACGGCCTGCTCGGGCGTAAGCTTTTGCGAGACTACGCCGGGGCGGGATTCATTGCTGCAGTCGTATTTGCGATTGCAGTAGTTGCACTGGATGTTGCAGGCCGGGGCCACGGCCACATGCATGCGGGCGAAGTGGTGGTGGGCTTCTTCGGAATAGCAGGGGTGGTTTTTGACCTTGTCCCAGATCGCCTGGGGCATGTCGTCCGGGCCGTCAGACGAACCGCAACTGGCCTTGCCCTCTGCGCCATGGGTGCTGCAACCGCCGCCGGTTTCCGGCACATCGAGTTTGGCGCCCAGAGGCTTGATTTGACCAATGCTGACGTAGGTCTTGGCGGGCATAGCCCCGGCTGGCGCGCTGGCGTGCATGGAAACCCTTCTCGCGTCCGACAATGGCCGCATAAGGGTTCAATAGCTAAATCCATGCCACCCGGAAACCGCTGTTTTTGCCCGGGATTTGTCGGATGTGGGACACGGGGAGGGGTGTAGCCGCCCGTCTTTTTAGGGGGGACTGTTGGTGATGCTACAAAGATGACACATCAACGGACCTGTCGCGTCACCTTGACTTGAACACTGATATTGGATTGGGATGGCACCACGTCAAAGTCCTTTGTCAGAATCTGCCGCCGCATCCGGGGATCAAAGCTGATGTGTACCCACGTGCCCTCCAATATGCACTGGTCAAAGGCGATGCTTGACTGGGTAATCGCGTCAAAAACCTCTTTGTGAGAACCGAATTGCGCGCACGTGAAGTCTGCAGCATATCCCTTGGGGTGGGCCTTGTCCGCAAAATAAGACCGCCAGGACGCGTCATCAACGGGTGCTCCCTGATCTGCGCACCAGCGCCTGTAGTCCTGCTCGCTATAGATACGCTCCAACGCTTCGCATCGGTAGCCGCTACTGACGTGGATGGGGAGTCCGAAAAGGGCTCTGATTTTCTCCAGACCGACGACCGTAGCACCCAGAATGCGAATGGCCGCGAGACTCGGCGTGTTGTCAATTCCCAACCGGACAGCCAGGCTGTTTTCGGTCATCTCGGCCATTGAAAAATAGTCAGCCATGGCGCAACCTGATTGGACGCTGTCTGCAGTTCAAAACGTCTCCCAGTCGTCATTGCCACCACCGGTGTCTGTGCCAGGTTTGGCAATGCTTTTGGGTGGCGCAAGTTTTGTCTGCCCGGGCACAGGCTTAGGCCTGGTTGTCAGTGTGGGGCGGTTTGGGCGGCCTGGCGGCGGTGCGAGCGATGGACTGCGCGGTTGTTTTGTTGTCGCTGCAGTATTGCTGCGGGACGGCCTCGCATCGCTGGGCGACAGTTTGAATACCGCAACCACCTGAACCAGATCCTGGGCTTGGCCATTGAGACTACTGGCCGCCGCCGCCATTTCTTCCACCAGCGCTGCGTTCTGCTGGGTTGCGTTGTCCATATGGCGCACCGCTTCACCCACTTGGGCCACCCCGGCGGACTGCTCGGCACTGGCTGCGCTGATTTCACCCATGATGTCGGTGACGCGTCGGATGGAACTGACAACCTCCGTCATGGTTTCGCCAGCTTTGTCCACGAGTGCAGTTCCTTTTTCAACCCGCTCCACACTGGCATTGATCAGACTCTTGATTTCTTTGGCAGCATCTGCACTGCGTCCCGCCAGAGAGCGCACTTCGGACGCTACGACCGCAAATCCACGACCTTGCTCTCCCGCCCGGGCCGCCTCTACCGCAGCGTTCAGAGCCAGAATATTGGTTTGGAACGCGATGCCGTCGATGACACCAATGATGTCAGAGATTTTGCGCGATGAATCATTGATCCCCTTCATGGTCTCAACCACTTCGCTGACTACCTCTCCCCCTTGTATCGCAACGGTGGAAGCACTCATGGCGAGCTGATTGGCCTGGCGGGCACTGTCGGCGTTTTGCTTGACCGTGGAGCCCAGTTCCTCCATGCTGGCCGCCGTTTGCTCCAGCGCGCTGGCCTGTTGCTCGGTCCGGGCGGACAGGTCATTGTTTCCCTGGGCAATCTCGGAGGAAGCGGTGGCTACGCCTTCCGATCCTACCCGCACGTTGGACACCAGTTTGACCAGATTGGTTTGCATCAGAGCCAACGAAGTCAGCATTCCACCAACCTCATCCTGGCCACCCGCCGGAACAGTGTTGGACAAGTCGCCATGCGCAATGCGCTCGGTCACAACCGACGCAAGCTTCATGGGGCCGACAATGCTTTTGGAAATCCGCAACGCGATCCCGATTCCCAGTACAACACCAACGAAGAGTACGCCCCAGTTCAATGTGACTGCACGGGTCAAGGCAGCTTGCAACTGGGCGCTGTCAGCAATTTGCAGCGCCACCAGTTTGCCTGCCAGTTGATCAACCGCCTGCATGTGTGCCTCCGGTGCGCCCGTGTGGGATGACAAGGCCGAGGCCAGGGCGCGCTTTTCTTCATCTGCTTGCGTGAGCGTGCCCAATTTCTTGATTTGCTCAGTGTCCAGTCCGGGGACAGCCGCTTTGGTTGCGACCGCAATCTTGACCAGCACCGCCCATTCAGACGCCAGGGAAAGCCTGTAGGCCCTCTCGTCCAGCTCCGTATTGAAATGCTGAATCTTCGCAAGCTGCAACTGGCCCACGCCAGCGACGACTGCAAGCAATAACAGCATCACACCAAACCCCAGCATCAGGCGACTTCGGATTGTTGAAAACATGGAAGCTCACTTTCGGTATTGAAATTGCGTTGTGGACGGGACTTCTCAACCTATCCTACCGCGAACCGCAACCAGTCCGGGCGGGCTTCATCCCCGGACGATTCACATACAACTGCCACTTGCCGCGCGCCTAAAGGGGATTTCGGTATTTCAGAACTTCCTGACCTCAATCCCATTCTTCTGCAACGCATACCCCATCTGCCGTGGCGATATCTTCAGCAAGCGCGCTGCCTTGGCTTGCACCCAGCCGCAGCGCTCCATGGCCCAGACCAGGCGCTCGCGCTCGCCTTCCGGTTTGCCGTCGGGGGCAGTCGCCGGGTCGTCGTGTGGGGCCGCCAGGGCCGCAGCGTCAGTGGGGCTGTTGTTGTCCTCTTCGGACGCGGCTGAGGCCGACGTGGGTGATGCTGCGGGTGGCTGCGCCATCGGCACTTCGACGATAGGGATGTCGGCCAGTCGACCACCTGGCTTCACCGCGTCTTCCCGTTCGATGTGGTGCAGCACCTGGGTCAGGCAGCGGTTTTCCTTGCAGGGGAAGGCCAGGTCGGTGATCACACTGTCGTGCGCCATGGTCGCGGTGCGCTCCACGCAATTTTCCAGCTCCCGCACATTGCCGGGCCAGTAGCAGCTGGTCAGCACGCGCATGGCTGCGGGGCTGAACTGTGTGGTGCGTGAATTTTCCAGATTGAAGCGGTCCAGAAAATGCTGGGCCATGACTGGGATATCGTCGCGGCGCTCGCGCAAGGGCGGCAGCTGGATGCTGACCACGTTGATGCGGTAGTAGAGGTCGGCACGGAATTCGCCCGCCTGCACCATGCGCTCCAAATTGCGGTTGGTCGCCAGAATCAGGCGCACATCCACCTTGACGACAGACGTGCCACCCACCCGCTCAAACTCGCGCTCCTGCAGCACCCGCAGTAGCTTGGCCTGGAAGGATGCCGAGATGTCGCCAATTTCATCCAGGAACAGTGTGCCACCGTGGGACATTTCAAACCGCCCCTTGCGCTGGCCTTGTGCGCCGGTGAACGAGCCCTTTTCATGGCCAAACAGTTCGCTCTCCAGCAGCGATTCGGTCAGCGCTGCGCAATTGACGCTGACAAAGGCTTCGCGTTTGCGGGGCGACAGGTTGTGCAGGGCGCGCGCGATCACTTCCTTGCCAGTGCCGCTTTCGCCGCGCAACAGCACGGTGGTGCGCGCGGGTGCGACCTGGTGCACTTGGGCAAAAACTTGCTGCATGGGTGCGGATACGCCCACCACCTGGTCAATCTGTTTGACGGGCTTGAGGGCCTTGTGCATGCGCCGCGCTTCGTCCTGCATCACGTCGTGCGCGGCGCTGACGCTGCGGTGCAAGAGCAGGGCCTGACCCATCAGCGTGGCCACCATCTTCAGCAACTGCAAGTCGTTGCCAAAGGCCCGGCTCTGGTCGGGGTTCAGGCAGTCCACCGCCAGCACGCCCAAGGTTCGGCGGTCGGCGCGGATGGGGGTCACCAGCATGGCGACGGCAACGCCCGGGCTCTGGTCGGCCCCGCCGGTGCGGTTCAGAAACAGGGGCTCGGCACTGACGTCGGGCACGATGACCTGGATGCCCGTCGCATAGACCCGGCCCACAATGCCTTCGCCGGATTGAAACTGCAGGCGCTGGTGCTCTTCGCGGGTAAGCCCCACGGCGCACAGGCCGCGCAGGCGCCCCTCGGGCTCGGCCAGCACGACAAAGGCGCGCCGCCAGTCAAAGGCGTGCAGCAAATAGTTCAATGCCTCACGAAACGTCTTGGCGACATCCAACGACGTTGCCAGCGTTTTGCTGACTTCGTATATCGCATTGAGCTCACGCCGGGATTCCATCGCTGTTGTGTTCACCATGTTGATCTCCGGTTGAAGCGACATGTTGCAAACGCAACGGTCACTGAAATGGGCTACGCAAGAATCACACCAGAAATGCATTGCGATCCCACACGGCGCATCCGCCGCCGGCCATTTCGCGACAAACAAGACAAGGCGGGTCCGCCACCCACCCCGAAGTGCATACAAAAGCAACAATCTGCGCGCCAAAACCGCCTGAAAGTGCGGCTATCGGCATGGCACCGAAATTGCGAAACAGGGGCTGTCACCCCATTCCCAGGAGCCAGCCATGTCAGACCCCAGCCGCGACAACGCCATCTCCAGTGCCACCCGGCCTGTGTACCTTGACTACGCGGCCACCACGCCGGTGGACCACCGCGTGGCCCGCAAGATGATTCCCTATCTGACAGACCTTTACGGCAACCCGGCCAGCCGCTCCCATGCCTTTGGCTGGGCTGCGGATGAAGCGGTTGAGCTGGCCCGTGAGCAGGTCAGTTCCCTGATCAATGCCGATCCGCGTGAAATCGTTTGGACATCCGGCGCCACCGAGTCCAACAACCTGGCCATCAAAGGCGCTGCGCATTTCTACAAGAGCAAGGGCAAGCACCTGATCACCGTGGCTACCGAGCACAAGGCCGTGTTGGACAGCATGCGCGAGCTGGAGCGCGAAGGCTTTGAAGTGACCGTGTTGCCGGTGTTGCCCAGCGGACTGCTGGACCTGGCGGTGTTTGAAGCGGCTTTGCGCACCGACACCGTGCTGGCCTCGGTGATGATGGTCAACAACGAAACCGGCGTCATCCAGGACGTGGCCAAAATTGGTGCAATCTGTCGCGCCAAAGGAGTGCTGCTGCACGTGGACGCCGCACAGGCAGCGGGCAAGGTTGCCATTGATCTCAGTCAATTGCCGATCGACATGATGTCCCTGTCGGCCCACAAGATGTATGGCCCCAAGGGTATCGGCGCGCTGTATGTGCGGCGCAAGCCGCGCGTGCGTATTGAGGCACAGATGCACGGCGGTGGCCATGAGCGCGGCATGCGCTCGGGCACGCTGCCCACGCACCAGATCGTCGGCATGGGCGAGGCCTTCTGGCTGGCACGCGAGAGCATGGAGTCCGACAACGCCCGCATCCTGTCCTTGCGCAACCGGCTGTGGTCCGGCTTCCAGAAGATGGATGCGGTGGTGCTCAATGGCGACGAGAAAAACCGCGCCGTGCAGTACCTGAACGTGAGCTTCAACTATGTCGAAGGCGAGTCGCTGCTGATGGGCATCAAGGGTGTGGCCGTGTCGTCGGGCTCAGCCTGTACCTCCGCCAGCCTGGAGCCCAGCTATGTGCTGCGCGCCATGGGCCGCAGCGACGAGCTGGCCCACAGCTCGGTGCGTTTTTCCATCGGCCGCTTCACCACGGTCGAAGAGATTGACTTCACGATTGTGCAGGTCACCCAGGTGGTGACCAAGCTGCGTGCCATGAGCCCGCTGTGGGACATGGTGCAAGCGGGCATCGATTTGAATTCCATCCAGTGGTCTGAACACTGAGAGCGGCGCGCGCCGACTGAACCCCATCCACCTGTCACACGGAGAGTATTTATGGCTTACAGCGAAAAGGTCGTAGACCACTACGAGAACCCCCGCAACGTCGGCGCCTTTGATGCGGCGGACGAGAACGTGGGTACCGGCATGGTGGGCGCGCCCGCCTGCGGCGACGTGATGCGCCTGCAGATTCGCGTCAACGCCGAGGGCGTGATCGAGGATGCCAAGTTCAAGACCTATGGCTGCGGCTCGGCCATCGCGTCCAGCTCGCTGGTCACCGAATGGGTGCGCGGGCGCACGCTGGACGAAGCGCTGGCCATCAAGAACTCGGACATCTCCGAGGAGCTGGCCCTGCCGCCGGTCAAGATCCATTGTTCGATCCTCGCCGAGGACGCGATCAAGGCGGCCGTGGCCGACTTCCGCTCGCGCCACCCGGTGGGTGCGGCGACGCTGGTATCCGAGCAGCCCGCCTGCGCGTCCAGCACGCGTACAGCCTGAACTTTATTCGCGCCCAACCACGGCCCCTTTCACCCGCACAACCAAGGAATCACCATGCAAGCAGCTCAGACCGTTGATAGCCCCAGTCTGCCTGGCGTCATGCCCAGCCAACTGGAATTCACCCCCGCAGCCGCCGCCAAGGTGGCGGAGTTGATCGTCGAGGAAGGCAATGCGGAGTTGAAGTTGCGCCTCTACGTGACCGGCGGTGGTTGCTCGGGCTTCTCCTACGGCTTTGCCTTTGACGATGCCGTGGCCGAGGACGACACGCTGATCGTTACCGCGGGCGTGGCACTGGTGGTGGACGCCATGAGCCTGCAGTACGTGCTGGGTGCGCGGGTCGACTTTGAGGATGGCCTGGAAGGCTCGCGCTTTGTCATCCACAACCCCAACGCGCAGACCACCTGCGGTTGCGGCAGTTCGTTCTCAGTCTAAGGAGAGTTTCCATGTCTGTGTCACTGACGCCTGCCGCCGCGCGCCACGTCGCGAAATCCCTGGCCAAGCGGGGCAGCGGCATAGGCCTGCGCCTGGCGGTCAAGACCAGCGGCTGCAATGGCTTTGCCTACGCGCTGGAATTCGTGGATACCGCCAACGCCGAGGATGAATGCTTCGAGACCCACGGCGTCAAGGTCATCGTCGACCCGCGCAGCCTGGGGATGCTGGCCGGCACCGAGCTGGACTTTGTGCGCGAAGGCCTGAACGAAGGCTTCAAATTCAACAACCCCAACGCCAAGGCCAATTGCGGATGCGGCGAGAGCTTCGCGGTTTGAACACATGGCTCTATTGCAAATCTCCGAACCCGGTCAAAGCGCCGCGCCGCATCAGCACCGGCTGGCCGCGGGCATTGACCTGGGCACCACCAACTCGCTGATTGCTACCGTGCAAAGCGCCGTGGCGCGGGCGCTGCCGGATGAGGACGGTGCGCTGCTGCTGCCGTCGGTGGTGCGCTACCTGCCGGGCAACGGCATCGTGGTGGGCCGCGAGGCGCAACAAGCCCAAGCCGCTGACCCCGAGAACACCATCGTCTCGGTCAAACGTTTCATGGGCCGCAGCCTCAGCGATGTGAAAGAGGCCGCAGGTTTGCCCTACCGCTTTACCGATGGCCCCGGCATGGTCGGTATCTCCACCATTTGCGGCGAGCGTTCGCCGGTGCAGGTGTCGGCGGAGATTTTGACGGCCTTGCGCGAGCGCGCCGAGGCGTCGCTGGGCGGCCCGCTGGCCGGCGTGGTGATCACCGTGCCCGCCTACTTTGACGATGCGCAGCGCCAGGGCACCAAGGACGCCGCGCGCCTGGCCGGACTGACGGTCTTGCGCCTGCTCAACGAGCCAACGGCAGCGGCTATCGCCTACGGCCTGGACAAGGCGGCCGAGGGCACGTTTGCGATTTATGACCTGGGTGGCGGCACGTTTGACATTTCCATCCTGCGCCTGACGCGCGGCGTGTTCGAGGTGCTGTCCACCGGCGGCGACTCGGCGCTGGGTGGCGACGATTTTGACCACGCGATTGCTGAATGGTTTTGTGCGCAGCACGGCATCGCCGGCCTGGCCGCATTGCCCCCCGGCGCCCAGCGCAGCCTGCTGGCAGCGGCCCGCAAGGCCAAGGAGGGACTCTCCGCGCATGAGACATCGGCTTTGTCTCTTGCTGATGCGTACGGTGGTGCGTTGCAAGCCATTCTGTCGCGGACGCAGTTTGCCGAATTGGGTGCCGCGCTGGTCGCACGCACCATGGTCGCCACGCGCCGGGCGCTGCGCGACGCCAAGCTGACGATTGATGACATCACCGGCGTGGTGCTGGTGGGCGGCTCCACCCGCATGCTGCTGGCGCGCGACGCGGTGCGCGACTTTTTCAATCGCGAACCGCTGGTGGACATTGACCCCGACCAGGTGGTTGCCATCGGCGCGGCCTTGCAGGCCAATGTGCTGGCCGGCAACGGCTCCAGTGGTGACGACTGGTTGCTGCTCGACGTGTGCCCGCTGTCGCTGGGCATAGAGACCATGGGCGGCCTGGTGGAAAAAATCATCCCGCGCAACTCCACACTGCCGATTGCAAGAGCACAGGAGTTCACCACTTTCAAGGATGGGCAAACAGCGATGTCGCTGCACGTGGTGCAGGGCGAGCGCGAGTCCGTGGCCGACTGCCGTTCACTGGCCCGCTTTGAGCTGCGCGGCATTCCCGCCGCCGTGGCCGGTGCGGTGCACATCCGTGTGAGCTTCCAGATCGATGCCGATGGATTGCTGTCCGTCACGGCCCGCGAGCAAGGCACAGGCGTCGAGGCCCACATCGAGGTCAAGCCCACCTATGGGCTGGCGGATACCCAGATATCGGCCATGCTGCAGGATGCCATTGGCTCCTCCAAGACCGACATGCTGCTGCGCTCCCTGCGTGAGGCCCAGGTGGACGCGCGCCGCATGCTGGACGCCACCGAGGCCGCGCTGCTGCAGGACGCCACGCTGCTGTCAGCGCAGGAAGCGGCCGCCATTCGCAAATCCATGTTCCGCGTGGCCGACATGCTGGAGACCGATGCGCCGCTGGACGAGCTGCGCACGGCCACGCAGGCCCTGGGCGATGTGACCGATGAATTTGCCGCACGGCGCATGAACGCTTCCATCAGCAAGGCGCTGGCTGGGCGCACCATGGACAGCCTGGGCTAGTTAGGAAACCACCATGCCCCGCATCCACCTGCTGCCCCACCCGGATCTGTGCCCTGAGGGTCGCGACCTGGAGGTCAAGCGCGGCGCCTCACTGTGCGAAAGCCTGCTCACGCATGGCGTGGCCATCGAGCATGCCTGCGAGATGGTGAGTGCGTGCGCCACCTGCCACGTCTACGTGCGCGAAGGCGGCGCCTCGCTGGCCGAGCCCGACGATGAGGAAGGTGACCAGCTCGACCATGCCTGGGGCCTGGAAGCCCAGTCGCGCCTGGCCTGCTGCGTGCGGCTCAAGGACACCGACATCACGGTGGAGTTTCCCAGGCACACGCGCAACCACGCGCGGGAGCATTGAGGGGCGAAGTCCATATGGCAAATAGGCCTCTAGCCCTCGTGGATTGGTCATAGTTCACTATCAATTGCATACCATTGATTTTCCAGCCGTATCATGGAGCCCGCTCGCCGCACCGGTGGCGACCCCACTCCCTCTGAAACGGACATCCGGATGAAAAATATTTGTGTGTATTGCGGCTCCAGCCCCGGACGGCTGGAAGCCTATTCCGACGCGGCGCGCGCGCTGGCCCAGGCGCTGGTGGAGCGCGACCTGGGCCTGGTCTATGGTGGCGCCAGTGTGGGCATCATGGGGCTGGTGGCGGACAGCGTGTTGCAGCTGGGCGGGCGGGTGGTGGGGGTCATCCCCGAGGCGCTGGCGCAGAAGGAACTCGCGCACAAGGGCCTGACCGAACTGCACGTCACCACCTCCATGCATGCGCGCAAGACCCTGATGGCGGACCTGTCGGACGGCTTCATCGCCCTGCCGGGTGGCATCGGCACACTGGAAGAAATCTTCGAGATCTGGACCTGGGCCCAACTCGGCTTTCACGCCAAGCCCTGCGGGCTGCTCAACGTGGCGGGCTACTACGATGGGCTGGTTGCGTTTCTGGATCACACGGTTGCAGAACAGTTCGTCAAGCCGCTGCACCGTTCCATCCTGAGCGTGGAGCAGGAGCCCAGCGCGCTGCTGGACCGCTTCGCCGCTTACAAGGCACCCAGCGCGCACAAGTGGTTGGACAAGGACCAGACCTAGCCTCTGTCCGAAACAACACATTCCCGACAACGGGAGCACATGGCCTGAAGCGGCCACCCACCAAGACCCGACAAACCCGCCCCCGACAACCCGCTGGAGGGCGCGGAAAGTCTTCAAAACCGGTGGCATGCACCTTGCAATGAGGGTAGCAAAGGACGCTACACCATGTCACCGCACCTCACCATCAACGACACCACGCTACGCGATGGCGAGCAGACGGCTGGCGTGGCGTTTACCGTCGATGAAAAGTGCGCCATTGCCTGCGCGCTGGCAGCGGCCGGTGTGCCGGAGATGGAGATTGGCATCCCCGCCATGGGTGACGAAGAGATCGCCTGCATCAACACCATTGCGGCGCTGGAGCTGCCCGCCGCCTTGATGGTCTGGGGTCGGCTGACCGACGCCGATCTGGCGAGCGCCTTGCGCTGCCAGGCCGACATCATCCACCTGTCGATTCCCGTGTCCGACATCCACCTGGAACACAAGCTGCGCCAGTCGCGCGAGTGGGTGCTGGAGCAGGTCACGCGCGTGATTGAAAAAGCCGTGGCCAGCGGGCGCAAGATTTCGCTGGGTGCGGAAGATGCGTCGCGGGCCGATGCCAGTTTTCTGGCCCTGGTGGCCAGCCGGGCCCAGGCCTGTGGCGCCAGCCGCGTGCGCCTGGCCGACACGCTGGGCGTGCTGGACCCATTCACCACCTATGAGGCGGTTGCGCGCCTGCGGGACGTGGTGGACATTGAGATTGAAATCCACGCCCACAACGATCTGGGCCTGGCCACGGCCAATACCCTGGCCGCCCTGCGCGCCGGTGCCACCCATGCCAACACCACGGTCAATGGCCTGGGTGAGCGCGCCGGTAATGCGGCGCTGGAAGAGGTGGTGATGGGTGTGCGCCACCTGCACCACGGCGACACCGGTGTGGACACCCAGGCGCTGGTCTCGATCTCGCGCCTGGTGGCGCGTGCATCCGGGCGCCAGGTGGCCTTCAACAAGAGCATTGTGGGTGAGGCTGTGTTCACCCACGAGTCGGGCATCCACATCGATGGGCTGCTGAAGAACGCCTCCACGTATGAGAGCTTTGACCCCTCCGAGCTGGGCCGCCAGCGGCGCACGGTGCTGGGCAAACACTCGGGCTCGCAGGCGGTACGCCAGGCCTATGGACGGCTGGGCATCGTGCTGGACGACGATGCACTCACCGGCCGCGTGCTGACCCGCATCCGCGACCACGCGATGCGCGTCAAGCGGGAGGCCACGCCCGACGAACTGCGCAGCTTTTTGTTGGCATCGCTGGAGCGCCCAAGCGTCCACAGCGGCGCCCTGGTGGCATGAGGCCGGACATGGACGCCCAAGACACCGCCATGCCCCTATCGGAACCCGCGATGGCACCCGTGACTGCAGCACCGCACGCGGTCACGCCGTCCTGGTGGTCGCTGGTGCATGGCGATGTGCACTGTGTACTGGCACGCGACCCGGCGGCCCGCAATCTGCTGGAAGCGTGGACCATTTATCCGGGCGTGCACGCCATCGCCTTGCACCGCCTGTCCCATGCGCTGTGGATGCGCGGCTGGCGCTACTTGCCACGCTGGATTTCTTTTTGCAGCCGCTGGCTGACCCATGTGGACATCCACCCCGGTGCCCAGATCGGCCCCCGCTTTTTCATCGACCATGGCGCCGGCATCGTGATTGGCGAGACCGCCGTGGTCGGTGACGACGTTACGCTGTACCACGGTGTCACGCTGGGGGGCACCAGCTGGCGCGCCGGCAAGCGCCACCCCACGCTGGGCAACCAGGTGGTGGTGGGGGCGGGCGCCAAGATTCTGGGGCCTATCACGGTGGGTGACCGGGTGCGCATTGCCGCCAACTCGGTGGTCATCGACGCGGTTCCGGCAGACACCACGGTGGTCGGCATTCCGGGTCGTGTGGTGGCGCCCAGCCGCCGCTCCACCCATGGTTTTGACCTGGACCACCATTTGATTCCGGACCCGGTGGGCAAGGCCATTGCCTGCCTGCTGGACCGCGTCGCCCAGCTGGAACTGGCGCAGACAAATATGGCTCCGGTTGCCACGCCCGATGCGCCCTGTGGCACCTGTGATGACCACTGCACGGAGTCCGGCTTCAAGCGCCCCCTCGTTCCCATAGCAACCCTGGAGTAGCCACCATGGAAACCTTTCTTCAACAACTCAAGGCACTGTCCTCCGCAGAGGATTTCCTGCAGTACTTTGGCGTGCCGTTTGACCAGCAGGTGGTCAACGTCAGCCGCCTGCACATCCTCAAGCGCTTCTTCCAGTACATCCGCCAGGAGAACCTGTTGGCACAGACGGACGAGATTGGCCTGTTTACCCAATACCGCGCGCAGCTGGTCAAGGCCTACGGCGATTTCGTCAAATCGACACCAGCACAGGAGAAGGTGTTCAAGGTGTTCCAGGACGTCAATGGCCGCCAGCATGTGACGCTGGACAGCCTGAAGGCATCGCTACCCCAGCGCGCACTCGCTTAACCAGGAGACCGGCATGCACATCGTCGTTTGTATCAAGCAGGTTCCGGACTCGGCGCAGATTCGCGTCCATCCGGTCACCAACACCATCATGCGCCAGGGGGTGCCGGCCATCGTCAACCCCTATGACCTGTTCTCGCTGGAAGAGGCGCTGCGCCTGAAGGACAAGTTTGGCGGCAAGGTCACCATGCTGTGCATGGGCCCACCGCAAGCCGAGGAGGCGCTGCGCAAGTGCATCAGCTTTGGTGCCGATGACGCCGTGCTGGTGACTGACCGCGCCTTTGCCGGTGCCGACACACTGGCCACGTCGTATGCGCTGGCTGCTGGCGTGCGCCAGATTGCCAAGGAACAGGCGGTGGACATCGTGTTCACCGGCAAGCAGACCATTGACGGCGACACGGCGCAGGTCGGCCCCGGCATTGCCAAGCGCATGGGCTTGCAGTTGCTGACGTATGTGTCGCGCATCGTGGAGGTGGACGAGGAAGCCCGCACCATCACGGTGGAGCGGCGTGCCGAGGGCGGCGTGCAGGTGCTCAAGACTGCCTTGCCCTGCCTGATCACGATGCTGGAGAACACCAACGAAATGCGCTTTGCCAACCTGCCCGCCATGATCCACGCCGCCGCCTACCCGGTGCGCAAGTGGAACAAGGAACAGGCCGGCATCGAGGACCTGGAAAAGATCGGCCTGAAGGGCTCGCCCACCGTGGTGAGCAAGGTCTTTGGCCCGACACCGCGCACGGAGAAGGTCGAAATACTGGATCTGGAAACCTCCACGCTGCGCGACGTGTCGCTCAACCTGCTGCAAAAAGTCTTCACGCGCCACCCGACGCTGGAAGCTGACCTGTTGATGAAGGAAATGTCATGAGTGAAGCACCTGTCAAGCGCCCCGCCGGCCGCGGCCGCAACACGGAACTGCCGGAACACCTGAAGGCCTACAAGGGTGTCTGGGTGTTTGTTGAACACGACCGGGGCCATGTGCACAGTGTCTCGTGGGAGCTGGTGGGCGAGGCCCGCAAGCTGGCCGACACACTGGGCAGCACGGTCAGCGTGGTGGTGCTGGGCGGAGTGGACGAGGCCCTGGAAAAGTTCGCGGCCGAAGCCTTCACCTATGGCGCCGACAAGGCCTACATCGTGCATGACCCGGTTCTCAAGGGCTACCGCAACGAGCCCTTCACCAAGGGCCTGACCGACCTGGTCAACAAATACCAGCCCGAGATTTTGCTGCTGGGTGCAACCTCCATGGGCCGCGACCTGGCGGGCTCGGTGGCCACCACGCTGCTCACAGGCTTGACCGCGGATTGCACCGAGCTGCGCATCGACCCGGTCTCCAAGGCCCTGGCCGCCACACGCCCGACCTTTGGCGGTTCGCTGTACTGCACCATCATGACGCTGGCCTATCGCCCACAGATGGCCACCGTGCGGCCCCGCGTCATGCTGATGCCAACGGCAGACGCCAGCCGCACCGGCGAGATCGTCCAAGACACGCTGGGCATGGTCGAGACCGAGATCGTCACCAAGCTGCTGGACTTTATTGCCGATGCCAACAGCAACAAGATCAACCTGCCGTATGCCGACGTCATCGTCAGCGGCGGCAAGGGCTTGAAGAACCCCGAGAACTTCAAGCTGGTGTTTGAGCTGGCCCGCGTGCTGGGTGGTGAGGTGGGTGCCACACGCCCCTGCGTGCAGGCCGGCTGGGTGGAAGCCGACCGCCAGGTCGGGCAGACGGGCAAGACCGTGCGGCCCAAGCTCTACATCGCTGCTGGCGTGTCGGGTGCCATCCAGCACCGGGTGGGTTGCGAGGGTTCCGACGTGATCGTGGCCATCAACACCGACCCCAATGCGCCCATCTTCGAGTACGCGCACTACGGCATCGTCGGCAACGCGATGCAGGTGTTGCCCGCGCTGACACAGGCCTTCGCCGCCCACCTGGCGCTGCGCAGCCGCCAGGTTGCCTGATCCTTTTCCAGGAGAACGTGATGAGAAAACCATCCCAATTCGATGCCATCGTGGTCGGTGCCGGTCCCTCGGGCAACGCCTGTGCCTACACCCTGGCCAAGGCCGGGCTCAAGGTGCTGCAGATTGAGCGCGGCGAATACCCGGGCAGCAAGAACGTGCAGGGCGCCATCCTGTACGCCAAGGCGCTGGAGGAGATCATTCCCGACTTCCGCGACGATGCGCCGCTGGAGCGCCACATCATCGAGCAGCGCATGTGGCTGCTGGACGACACCTCGTTCGTCGGCACGCACATCCGCAGCGAGGAGTACAACAAGCCGCCGTACAACCGTTACACCATCATCCGCGCGCAGTTCGATAAGTGGTTCAGCTCCAAGGTGCGCGAAGCCGGTGCCCTGCTGATTTGCGAGACCACGGTGAACCACCTGATCATGGACGGTGACCAGGTGGTGGGCGTGAGCTGCGACCGTCTGCAGGGCGAGGTCTTTGCCGACGTCGTGATCCTGGCGGACGGTGTGAATTCCACACTGGCCCGCAAGGCCGGTTTTCATGGCGAGATTCCGGCCGGCAACGTTGCGCTGGCCGTGAAAGAGATTCTGTTCATGCCGGAAGAAGTCATTCGCCAGCGCTTCAATGTGGGCGAAGAGTCCGGCGTGGTCATGGAGATGGTGGGGCGCATTACCGATGGCATGATGGGCACGGGGTTTCTGTACACCAACAAGGAGTCCATCGCCATCGGCGTGGGCTGCATGCTGGGCGACTTCAAGGCCAACCCGAACCGCACCAGCCCCTACGCGCTGCTGGAGCAGATGAAGCGCCACCCTTCTATCGCCCCGCTGATCGAAGGCGGCGAGATGAAGGAGTACACCGCCCACCTGATCCCCGAAGGCGGCTTCCACGCCATCCCGCAGATCTACGGCAACGGCTGGATGATCGTGGGGGACTCGGGTGGCTTCGTCAACGCGGTGCACCGCGAAGGCTCCAACCTGGCCATGACCACAGGCCGTCTGGCCGCCGAGACCGCCATCGCGGCCAAGGCCGCCGGCAAGGGTTTCCGAGCCGACGCCCTCAAGCCCTACAAGAAGGCACTGGACGCCAGCTTTGTGATGAAGGATCTGCACAAGTACCGGGACATGCCCAAGGTGCTGCACAAGAGCCCGCAGTTTTTCACCGCCTACCCCGACATGGTGGCCAAGGCCGCCCGCACCATGATCACCGTGGACGGGGTCGACAAGAAGACCAAGGAACGCGAAATCTTCGCCCACTTTCGCAACACCCGCAAACTCTCCGGCTTGGTGGGTGACGCGTACAAACTCTGGAAGGCCATCCGATGAACACCATCACTGTCAACGTCGAAGAGAAGCTGTTCCAGAACCGCTACAAGGTGGATGCCGGGCGTCCCCACATCCAGATCAAGGATGCCGACGTGTGCACCAATGTGTGCGTGGTCAAGAGCTGCACCTTTGTCTGCCCGGCATCCTGCTACAAGATGGAAGGCAATGGCGAGGTGACGCTGATCACCGACGGCTGCCTGGAGTGCGGCAGCTGCCGCATCATCTGCAGTGAACACACCAACGTGAACTGGGAGTACCCGCGCGGCGGGCACGGGGTGCTGTTCAAGTTTGGTTGATCCGGGATTGTCCGTTGGAGCTGCGGAGAGGTTATAGGCAAAATGGACCGTTAGCCCTCGTGGGTATTGACTAAGTAGCTATGCATTTTGTAGCGCTCGACGTCACGCACCGCAAGGCTGGTGGGCCGGGTGTCCCTTCGTCGGCCCCATTCGCGGTTGCGACAAAACAGGCGCCCCAACAACCGAGTTGATGCAGTAACAAAGGAGAACCCAAAACACCCGCCCGCGAGCGTGGGCCAGAGAAGGGTCACCCGGCTCACCGGCCCAGCCAAACCCGCAGCACCGCAAGAAATGACTGGGTGTTGTTCGCGAGGGCCGATTACAACCACTCCCGCCACACCGCCAGTGCGACCGCCAGAATGACAGGCCCCAGGAACAGCCCCACCAGGCCAAACGCGGCAAGTCCGCCGAGCACCCCGAACAGCGCCAGCACAAACGGAATATTGCTGCCACGCGAGAGCACCATGGGGCGCACGATGTTGTCGATCCAGGACACCACCAACACCCCCCACAGCAGCAGGCCCAGGCCCGCGGTGGTCTGGCCGGTAAACAGCAGCCACAGTGCCGCGCTGCCCCATACGAATGGCGTACCAAAGGGAATCAGTGCGACCAGTACCGTGACCGCCGACAGCGTGGCCGGAGCCGGCACCCCGGCCACCCAGTAGCCCAGGCCGGCCACCAGGCCTTGCACCAGCGCCGTCAGCACGATGCCGTACACCACGGCGCGCGTGGTGTTGGCCACTGCGTCCAGGTAGCCATCCGCGCGCTCGCGCAGTAAGCCCTTGAGGATGGTGCGCGCCTGCTCCAGCAGGCTCACACCGTGCAGGTAGACAAAGAACAGGGTGAACAGTGAAAAACCCAGTTTGACGATGTTCTTGCCCACGCCGCCCAGCAGCGACCAGGCTTCGGTGTCCAAATGGCCAATCAGCGTCTTGAGTTCGGCCTTCCAGCGCAGGGGTTCGGCCAGTAGGGTATTGAACCAGGCCAGCAGTTCAGGCCCCACCAGGGGCAACGTGGCAATGAAGTCGGGTGGGTGCAGGCGTCCGGCTTCCAGCTCCACCGCCAGGTAGTCCGTCAGCACGCCGACCTCTGTGCGCAACAGGTACAACAGCCACAGCGTGGGCAACACCACGAGAGCCGCGACCAGCAGCGTCATGCCAAAGGCGCTGGGCCATGCGCGCGCACCGCTCAGGCGCAGCAGGCGAACATACAGCGGCCAGGTTGCGAATGCCAGAATGCCGGACCACAGCATGGAGACGACAAAGGGCGCAAGCACCAGTGCCACGGCGCTACCCAGGGCCACGACGAGCAGACCCAGCACCGCCAGCCGGATGGTCTCGGCCCCTATGTACTCGCGCAACATCAGGCTTCTCCCATCATCAGTTGTGCCAGTTCGGCCGGCAGCATCAGCCGGATACCCTGTTCGGTGGCGTAGCGCCTGGCTTTGTCGGACACCACGGCCAGGCTAATGTAGGTGCCATGCTGCGCCGCCAGCGCTTGTCTGTCCGCTGCCAGGCCCTGCAGCGCGTCAATGCCATGGTTGGCGGCCTTCCAGCGCTTGCAGCTGACCAGCGTCGTGTCACCATCCCTGGCAATTTGAAAGTCGGATGCGGGGCCGTTGAGCCGGGTCACGGTGTAGCCCTGGCGCTGGAAGGCGCGCTCCAGGGTTTCGGAAAATTCGCGCCAGGACATGGTGCCGGCACGCGCCAGCGCCTCGGTCACGCGCGCCGGGTCGGGTGCCTGCGACTGCCGCCAGGCCGCGATCCCGCCAATCACCAAGAACGGCAGACCGGACACCATGCCAAAGGGGGCGTATAGCGTCGGTAGCAAGACCCGCGCCAACACAACTATTCCCAAGGCGATCACGATGCTGATCCACCACGGTGAACGCAGCAGCACTGCGAACAACGATTTTTCTGCCATTTTGAACTTCATACGTCTGCCTGTAGGACCAACTCCCGTTGCGGGCCTTCAGTGTACGGGGCCGGTCCGGCTGGTATTCGAGCAGCAAATTCTGCGTGGGCGTAGACTTGATGCAAGTCAAATTCAATTCGCTCTGTCCCACTGAGAATGACCCATGAACTTGAGGTTCTTCCGCTTGCGCTCGCTCAAAACCCGTGTGACCCTGTTCACGCTGGCGATTTTTATCGTCGGCATCTGGTCGCTGTCGTGGTACGCCAGTAGCATCCTGCGCGAAGACATGCGGCGCGTGCTGGGCGAGCAGCAGTTTGCCACGACATCCGTGCTGGCCCGCGACCTGAATGACGGTCTGAACGACCGCATGGATGCCTTGCACATCATCGCCCGGGAGGTGACTCCAGCCATGCTGAGCCAGCCGGCGAAGCTGCAGGCCCTGCTGGAACAGCGCCCTTTGTTGCAACCACTGTTCAGCGGGGGCACCTGGGCGGCCGGTCTGGACGGTGTGGCCATTGCCGATGTGCCCCGGTCCGCGCAACGCCTGGGTACCAGCTTCATCAGCTCGCGGTTGATCGCGGGCGTCCTCAAGGAAGGCAAGGCCGCCATCGGCCGCCCCGTCATTGGCATCAAGCGGCAAACCCCCCTCGTGCCCATG
>Ga0066469_1000059_pt1 | contig 37658 bp, 36 predicted proteins | sample LakWasM103_HOW12_2_FD_59579 | JGI IMG/M metagenome (GOLD analysis project Ga0066469, IMG submission 59579) | Freshwater sediment methanotrophic microbial communities from Lake Washington under simulated oxygen tension - Sediment Metagenome 103_HOW12 | ecosystem: Environmental > Aquatic >... | reverse complement strand
GATGCAACCGAGATGACCAATTATGCGTGTAGTGCACCGCCAGCATACGACGGTTATCGCCACGTCAGGCGGCCGTTCAAGTGCGGGGTTCTGGTGTGTCGGGACGCTTACCGTGCCAGTGCGGCAGCCAGGTAGATCAGCAAGGCCACAACGACCAGATTGCTGATCGCGAAGATAAAAAACCGATGGACAACGTGGTTGTAGGTGAGGTAGATGAAGCTGTGAACCATGCGCAGACCAAAGTACAGCCAGGCCAGCCCGATGACGGTTGCATCCACGCGGTTGGTCACGAAGAAGATGACGCAAACGGTATAGAACAGGACCGGCACTTCCACGAGATTCATGAACAGCCGGTTGGGAAGAGCAACGTCCGCCGGAACGCGGGCAGACTCGCCGCACAGAAAGTCGATGGCTTCGACGCGCCCCGCGAACGCAGCGCGGAATCGACGGATAGGGACTTGAACAAGAACGAGAAACGTCCAGCCCATGAGCGCAAGCATGGGCCAAAAGACAGCAGTTTGGTTCATCGGCGGATTCTAGATATGAACCGCCTCAACCGTGCCGTGTTTACGACAAGCTTTGATCCATCGCAATATCAACCCGCCGAAGGTAGGGCTTGCCCGCTCGTGTGCAGGGCGATCCAGCGCTTCAGTTCGGCCACGTGCTCAGCCTCTTCGTCGACAAACTCCTTGGCCAGCACCTTGATCTCGGGGTCATCGGTGGACGCCAGCACGCCGGCGTAAAACTCCAACCCCGCGCTCTCGGCATCCAGCGCCACCTGCAGCGCCTGCTCGATACCGATAAACGGGTCGGCAGCCCAGATGGCGGCGGCCTCGGGGCTTTCGATGTCGGGCCAGCGGTAGTCACTGCTGGTCATCTCCGGCAGACTGCGAAAGCCGGCGCGGGCACGGGCGTCGCCCAGGTGCAGCTGCGAGTACTCGGCCAGGCGGCGGAACAGGCGACCTACTTCCCGGTTTCCGGCCGTGGTCATGGCATCGGCCAATTGGCCAAAGCGCAGCGCGGCTTCCTGTTCCAGCTGGATGGTGTGGGCCAAAAATTCTTCTACGGATTGCATGGGGTGTCCTTTATCTTCAATAGCCGATTTCAAACCAGGTCGGTTCCTGCCGCCGCAGCGCTGCAATCAGTTCCAGCGTGGCGGGCGCCAGGGCCTGGGTGCCATACCAGACCTCGGCGCGGCGCGGCTGGGCGTCACGCTCCAGCAGTTGCTGCAAACACTCCCAGCCATGCCAGTCGATCTGCAGCAGGCGCCGGCGCAGTGGCTCCGGCAAGTGCGCCAGGGTCTGGGCAATGGCCAGCAGATTGGTTTCCACCTGCAAGAGCGTGTTGGCGCTGGCGAACAACTCGGCTTCGCCCTGCATTTCAGCCAGCAACACGGCGATATTTTTCCCGCAGACCTGCAGGATGTCGTATTGCATTCGGGTCAGCATGCAACCAGCCCCGTCTCAGTCGTCCGTCAGCACGTCCAGCGCCACCAGTTGCTCGTGCAGCGCGTGCCGTGCGCGCCACATGGACTTGTCGGCGATCAGTGGGTCGCGCCCCTCAAAAGCGGCAACGGCCTCGGCCTCGTCCCAATAGACGTAGCGCTCACCGTCCGGGGTGGCCAGCGTCACCATCTTCTGGGCAAAGTCTTCCTTGTCATAGGCAAACCAGGCCCGTGGATAGCCTTGTGTGGGGAGCTCTACGACATAGATCACGGCTTACTCCACGCCTTCGTTGGTGGCCTTGACCCACACTGCCCGGCGCAGGCGCTGGGTAATGCCCGCGGCGCTGGCATCAAACACGCGTTGCGCAGCCGACAAGGCGCTTTGCGCCATGGCCGCTTCGGCCAGCGTGAAGGGCAAGCGCCCGGCCGCATGGGTGGCACCAGGAACCGCTTTGACGATGGCCTGGCGATTCGGGTGCTCGTCCATGGGGATCAGGCTGTCCGCCTCGCGCACACCGCCCAGGCAGACCCAGCCATCGATCACCTCAACTTTTCGACCATCCAGCGTGGTCTTGATGTAGGCGGCGGTCATGGAGTGCCCCTGGTTAAAAAGTGACCAGAATGTCCTCGTCGCGCACGACCATCTGGCAGGCCAGTCGCCACGGTGGGGGCAGGTCCTTGGTCTCGGCGTCGATAATTTGCTGGGCCGTGATCTTGCCCGCCAGTTTCAACACCAGTTTCTCTTTTTCAGTCAGCGCCACACCGATGGGTGTGTTGCCGGACAGCACCGACACCTGCACCTGGCAGGAGCCGCACTCGCCGTTTTCGCACTCGGATTCCAGCGGCACGCTGTTGGCCTTGGCCACTGCGAGCAGCGTCTTGGTGTCGCCTGCCACGGCGTACACCGTGACATCCTTCTTCATGCGGGGCGAGCTAAAGGTTACGTTGGCCATGGTGTCCTCGGATGGATAAAAATAGGTCGCAAAAAACAGGGCCGACGCGTGAGCGCCGACCCCGATGGCCACTTAACGGATGATGTCGTAGCTGTAGTCCGTCTTGGCGATTTCCATGGTGTTGCCGTCGAGCGCTTCAAAGAACTCGTCGAGCAGCATCACCAGCACGCGCATGCCGCCTTCATAACCCCAAGTGGGGTAGCGGTGGTAGTGGTGGCGGTCAAAGATCGGGAACACCATGCGTACCAGCGGCGTCTTGGTGTCGCGTTCCAGGAATTTGCCGTAGGTGTTGCCGATCATGAAGTCCACCGGCTCGGTGAACAACAGTGAACGCAGGTGCCACAGGTCGCGCTTGGGGTAGGCCTTGCAGCCAGCACCGTAGGGCGAAGAAGCAAACAGTTCGTTCATCTTCACTTCCCACTCCTTGCCGCCATTGGTGGACAGCACGTGGGAAGGCTCTGCGCCCAGCTCCATCAGGAAGGCCGCGTAGCCCAGCATCTGGTCGGGGTCACCGTACAGCGCATAACGCTTGCCGTGCAAATGGGCCTGGCTGTCGGCCATGGCATCGACCAGTTCACCGCGCTCCTTTTCCAGTTGCGCAGGAATCGGCTTGCCGGTCAGGCGCGAGATTTCCATCAGGAACTTGTCGGTGCCCGCCACGCCGACTGGCGCGTTGAGGACGACCACTTCCTGGCCATGCTCGGCGATGAACTTGCTGGTCTTTTCGCAGCAGAATTCCTGGAACACTATTGTTGCTTTGGCATGCAAGGCGGCAATCACTTCTTCCTTGGTCGTGCCGCCAGCGTACATGCGGAACTCGCCGTCGGTCGGTGTGTTCCAGTTGCCGGACGGGTCGCAGATGATGTTTACCTTGACACCGAACAGGTCGAAAATCCGGCGGATTTCCTTCATGTTGCCGACGACAAAGCCGTCAAAGCCGCCGATGAAGTTGATGCTGTCATCGGGCACGCGAACCAAAGGCTCGGTGGTCTTGGCCTTGCCATCCCAGAAGTGGCGCAGCACACCCATCAGCGCGTTGTCGTAGCCGGTGATGTGGCTGCCGACAAAGGCCGGTGTGTGGGCAAACGGCACATCAAACTCTTCGGGAATGCTGCCCTTTTGCTTGCTGGTCTTGATGAAGGCGTCGACGTCGTCACCAATGACTTCGGCCATGCAAGTGGTCGACACGGCAATCATGTCGGGCTTGTACAGGCTGTAGGCATTGGCCAGGCCGTCTACCATGTTGTTCAGGCCGCCGAACACGGCTGCATCTTCCGTCATCGACGAGCTGACGCAGCTGGTGGGCTCCTTGAAATGGCGGCTGAAGTGCGAGCGGTAGTAGGCCACGCAGCCCTGGCTGCCGTGCACAAAACTCAGCGTCTTGGCAAAGCCGTTGGCCACATACACCGCGCCCAGCGGCTGGCAGGCCTTGGCCGGGTTGACGGCCAGTGAATCACGGGCAAAGTTCTTTTGCTTGTAGTCTTCGGTCTTGGTCCACTCGACGATGGACTTGATCTTGTCGTCGGCGTGGTTGAACTCGAATTCCTTCTTGTTGGCGAGCATCGTTTGATACTCGGGCTCACGAAACAGCATTTCGTGGTCGATGACTTTGTCGGCTGATTGAGACATGGCTGGCTCCAATAGTGTTCGGTTAATCGGTGGTATGCGAATCAGGACTTCCAGGGTGCCTTGGTCAGGCCCCAGATCGGCGAGCTGATGGCCATGTCCATGTCACGGGCGAAGATGGCGAAGCCGTCGTAGCCGTGGTAGGGGCCGGAGTAGTCCCAGCTGTGCATCTGGCGGAAGGGCACGCCCATCTTCTGGAACACGTACTTTTCCTTGATGCCCGAGCCCACCAGGTCGGGCTTGACCTTGTCGACAAAGTGCTCGAACTCGTAGCCGGTCACGTCGTCATAGATCAGCGTCGCGTCCTTGATGTAGTGCGTGGTGCGCTGGTAGTCGTCGTTGTGGCCGAACTCGTAGCCGGTACCGACCACGACCATGCCCAGGTCTTCGTAGGCGCCGATGACGTGGCGGGGGCGCAGGCCACCGATGTACAGCATTACGGTCTTGCCTTCCAGGCGCGGCTTGAACTTGTCGATGACGGCTTGCATCAACGGCTTGTACTTGGCGATCACCTCTTCGGCCTTGGCCTTGATGGTCTCGTCGAAGTGGCTGGCGATTTCACGCAGGCTCTTCTCGATCATGGTGGGGCCGAAGAAGTTGTATTCGACCCATGGAATACCGTACTTCTCTTCCATGTGTCGGCTGATGTAGTTCATCGAGCGGTAGCAGTGCAGCACATTGAGCTTGGCCTTGGGGGTGTTCTCGATTTCAGCAATGGTGCCGTCGCCGGACCATTGCGAAATCACGCGCAGACCCATCTCTTCGAGCAGGATGCGGCTGGACCAGGCGTCGCCACCGATGTTGTAGTCGCCGATGATGGCCACGTCGTAGGGGGTGGGCACAAAGCTGGGGTGCTTGTTGGCGTCAACCTTGTCGAACACCCAATCGCGGATCGCGTCGTTGGCCAGGTGGTGACCCAGCGACTGGCTCACGCCACGGAAACCTTCGCAGCGCACCGGCACGATGGTGTGGCCTTCGAGCTCCTTGCTCTTCTTCTTGGACACCGCTTCGATGTCGTCACCAATCAGGCCGATAGGGCACTCGGACTGGATGGAGATGCCCTTGTTCAAGGGGAACAGCTCCTGGATCTCGTCAATGATCTTGTCGAGCTTCTTGTCGCCACCGAAGACGATGTCCTTCTCCTGAAAGTCGGAGGTGAACTGCATGGTCACAAACGTGTCGATGCCGGTGGTGCCGATGTAATAGTTGCGCCGTGCAGCCCAGGAATACTGGCCGCAGCCGACGGGGCCATGGCTGATGTGCACCATGTCCTTGATGGGGCCCCACACCACGCCTTTGGAGCCAGCGTAGGCGCAACCGCGAATCGTCATTACGCCAGGCAATGACTTGATATTGGACTTGACGCCGCAGTCGGGCTTGCCTTCTTCAAACGAGCCCAGGTGCTTGGCGCGCCGCTTGGCCATCTTTTCGGGATAGGCCTTCAGCACTTCTTCGATCAGGGCCTTGTTTGTGGCCTTGCGCTCTTCAACGGTGGCGGTCATGAGGGGAACTCCAGTAATAAGTATTGAGGGTTGCTTGCTCACCGCAACACGCAGTGAGCAAGCAACGGGGTGGTTCTCGTTACGCAGCAGCGGCGAGTTCGGCGGCCTTCTTGCCGACTTGGGTTTCGTCGATGGTTTCCATGATCCCGAACTCCATCAGCATGTCTTCCAGTTGGTCCATGGTGATAGGCGTGGGGATGGTGCCGTTGCCTGCGTTGTTGTGGACCTTCTGGGCCAGCGTGCGGTACTCACCGGCTTGCTTGGAATCGGGTGCGTACTCGATCACGGTCATGCGGCGCAGTTCGGCGTGTTGCACGATGTTGTCGCGGGGCACAAAGTGGATCAGCTTGGTACCCAGCATGCCGGCCAATGCGTCAGCCAGTTCCAGTTCCTTGTCGGTCTGGCGCTCGTTGCACACCAGGCCACCCAGACGCACGCCACCCGAGTTGGCGTACTTCAAAATGCCCTTGGAGATGTTGTTGGCGGCGTACATGGCCATCATTTCGCCGGACATGACGATGTAGATTTCCTGCGCCTTGTTTTCGCGGATGGGCATGGCAAAGCCACCGCACACCACGTCACCCAGCACGTCGTAGGACACATAGTCCACGCCGTCGTAAGCGCCGTTTTCTTCCAGGAAGTTGATCGAAGTGATCACACCGCGGCCAGCGCAACCCACACCTGGCTCGGGGCCACCGGATTCGACGCAGCGGATGTTCTTGTAGCCGATCTTCATCACGTCTTCGAGCTCCAGATCCTCCACGGAACCGGCCTCCGCTGCCAGCGACAGGATGGTGTCCTGCGCCTTTGCGTGCAGGATCAAACGGGTGGAGTCAGCCTTGGGGTCGCAGCCGACGATCAGGATCTTTTGGCCCAGGTCGCTCAACGCGGCCAGGGTGTTTTGCGAAGTGGTCGATTTGCCGATGCCACCTTTGCCGTAGAAGGCGATTTGCCGAAGTTTTGCCATTTCAATACTCCAATAAAAGAGAAAGTTAAAAACCAAGCTTGCGTTGCCGCGACTTGTGTCAGCTTTCGTGCCTGTTGGTCTTCTTTGTCTAGGTTCACGTCGGCCGGACTGGTGTCCGCGCAGTCTCCCTATTGCAGCTTCCATGCCATGCTGAATCGGCACTGAAAAAAACTCCCATCCGCACGTTCTTTCAGAGGGAAAGCACCGTTTTCTCAACCAAATGGATTCCTTTTTTTTGGATTGTTGGCTTCCCGACAAAAGCCGAAACCCTGTCGCAAAAATCCCCCGCACGGTCGTCTCCAACGGGTTTTGTGTCGCGTTTGCAGGTCGTCAACCGTACTTACAGGTTGGTACGGTCATTGCTCATACATGCGGTATGAATGCCACCACGTCCAACACCACGGCCATGCCGCTGCCCGGCCTGCTGCAGTCTCCGCACTTCGCGCAGCTGGGCGGGGAGGCCGCGGTCGTGCAACTGGTGGATGCCTTCTACCGCCACATGGATACGCGGGCCGATACCGGCGTCATCCGCGCCATGCACGCGTCGGACCTGGCTTCCACCAAGGTCGTGCTGGTGCGCTTTCTGTGTGAATGGCTTGGGGGCCCAAAGGCCTACTCGGCGCAGCACGGGCACCCGCGTCTGCGCATGCGCCACGCCGCCTTTGCCATTGGTGCGCCGGAGCGCGACGCCTGGCTGGCCTGCATGGACGCCGCACTGGCCGACGTAGGCGCTGAGCCCGCGCTGCACACCGCCCTGATGGCATCTTTCTTCAAAACGGCCGACTTCATGCGCAACACCGGCCCCAACCCTGCACCTCCCGCAACCCTTCCAACCTCAACCGTAACCAAGGAATCCCCATGACAGCCACACTTGCCCTCAAGACCATTGACGACACCGCCTTTGCGCGCCTGGAGAGCGAGGGGCGACTGCTCAACCCTTTGCTCAAGGACCTGACCACCAAGGCGGGGCGCTTTGGCTTTCGCGGTGAAATGGCGTTGCGCTTTGCCCCCAAGCTGGCCGACGAAGCCCGCCCCCCCGAGCTGCTGTGCGGCCAGACCTTTGCCGTGGCCAACGTGGGTGAAAAGCACCTGCCCTTTTTTGCCGGCTACCTGCTGAGCTTTGAGTACCTGAAGGATGTGGCCGAGGTATTGGGCGACACGTTGAGCGCAGGTGGCAAATACTTCTTGTTCTGCAACAACATCGACCTGTCCAAAAAATACCAGGTGCCGTACAAGGGTGCCATGTTCTATGTGCTGCCCATTGACGAGTCCACGGTCTACAACGAACTGCTCGATCTGTTCTACCTGGAAAAGAACGACCTGAAGAAGAAGGACACCGCCGGCAAGCTCGACGCCGTGGCTGATGCCGCACTCAAGTTCGACATCACCTTTGACACCATCACCTACACGGAAGGTCTGGCGCTGATGGGCCCGGTGCGCAACCCGAACGAAAACCGTCCGGTTTGATCCAACCCCCAGTCCATGGCGATGGACCATGACCCTGCGCAACCGCAGCACTGGTACAGCACCAATCTAGTCGGCGTGCCCGCGCCTTTACTGGCCAGCACGGCGTTCAACACCAACCCGGTTGCGCTGTCCATTGCCGGCACGCGGGAGGCCCACGCGGGCCTGTTCGCGCTGCTGGAGCGCAGCCGGGACCTGAGCGAGGCGCGCGACATGTTTGTGCACTACCTGGTCATAGCCTTTGGTTTGCGCAAACCCGAATCGCATGAACTGGCCAGTCTGGGCGCGGCCGAGCGGCGGCGCTGGCGCAGCAGTTGGCGCAAGCTGCTGCAGGGCTGGGGCATGGATGCCAATGGCGCTGCCGGTGCCGTACTCAAGGGCTGGGTGGAGAGCCGCTTTGGCCTGGTGCCCAGCTTTCACAAGGCGCCGCTGGCGCGCTTTCCATCCCCCGCCTGGGTGGCCTACCTGCAAGAGAAGGCGGCCAGCCGCTACAACAGCAACAACATCCACCAGCAGCTCGATCTGCTGTACGAGTTTTGCCAGTGGGCGCTGCGCCGCTACGCGCCATCGGGTGCCAGCACGCCCCAGCGGCATCTGCGCCTGTGGCGGGGCAGCAACCAGTGCGAAGAGCAGGTTGTTGCGGGCAGCCTGCAGGACCGGCATTGCACGGTGCGGCTGAACAACATCGTCTCCTTCAGCCTGTCGCAGGAAGATGCCTCCTGCTTTGGCGACTGGGTTTTTGAGGTGCAGGTGCCAGCCTGCAAGCTGCTGGTCTTCCCCGACCTGCTGCCGGGCCAGATCATGCAGGGCGAGCGCGAGGTGCTGGCACTGGGTGGCGACTATGCCGTGGTGGCCCGCTATGCGTGAGCTGTTCGACAAGGCGTTGGGCGCCTACCTCGGCTTTGCGATTGGCGACGCGCTGGGCGCCACGGTCGAGTTCATGCGCCCGCGCGAGATCGCGCTGCACCATGGCGTGCACCGCGAGATCGTGGGCGGCGGCTGGCTGAAGCTGGCGTGCGGCCAGGTGACGGATGACACCACGATGAGCCTGGCGCTGGGTGCCGCCTTGCTGCAGGGCGGCAGGCCCGCCCTGAGCGAATTTGCCAATGGCGACGACACCCTGGTGCGCTGCATTGGCAATTCCTATGTGCAGTGGTTCAAGAGCAAGCCGGTGGACTGCGGCAACACTTGCCGGCGTGGCATACAGCGCTTTTTGCACGAGGGCACGCTGGAGGGGCCGTTCAACCCCGGCGATGGCGGCAATGGCGCGCTGATGCGCAACCTGCCCAGCGTGCTGGCCACGCTGGGCAATGATGCCGCCTTTGCGCGGCTGTCCATCGCCCAGGCCCGCCTGACCCACCACCACCCGCTGTCCGACGCCGCCACGCTGGGTCTGGGCCGGCTACTGGGCCTGCTGCTGGCGGGGGCGGACCCCGATGCGGCACGGTTGTGGGTTGCGCGGTGGGTAGGCGACAACCCGGCCTTTGGCTTCACACCCTACCGGGGCCGCGCCACCGCCTATGTGGTGGACACGGTGCAAACCGTGCTGCACTACCTGACGCTGCACGACGATTTTGAAGACGCGCTGGTGGCCACCGTGAACCAGGGCGATGATGCCGACACCACCGGTGCCCTGGTCGGCATGCTGGCCGGCGCGCGCTGCGGCGCCGCGCGGCTGCCGCAGCGCTGGCTGCACCGCCTGCAGCCCGACACCGTGCAGGCCATCACCAACCAGACCAGCGGGCTGCTGGCCCTGGCGCAGGGTCTGAGACCGGCCCACCCGGTCTGACCGCAACCAGCGCAGCTCTAGGCAACAGATAGTTTCTTGAGTTGTTCCAGCGTGACATGCAGGGCCGGTGTTTGAGCCCACTCCTGCATCAGAAAATCGACCGTCACCCGCACCCGCGGCGCCACCAAGGCCCGGTGCGGGTACTGCAGTGCCATGCTGCGCTTGCCGCTGTGGTGTTGTCGGGCCAGCACGACGTGGAGCCGACCTTGCTGCAGGTCGTGCCACGCATGGTGCAAACCGACTTGGGCGATGCCCATGCCGTGCACCGCGGCTTCTACGGCCGCCAGGGGCTCAGAGACCATCAGCGCGCAGGGTGTGGGCAGGCGCTCGACCGTGGTGCCGCGCTCGGAAAAGCTCCAGGGCGACGTGGTTCCATTGAGAAAGCGCAACGCCACCAACCGGTGCTGCGCCAGGTCTTGGACCCGCTTGGGGTTGCCAAATTGCGCAAGGTATTCGGGCGAGGCCACCAGCACGGTGTGCAGGTCGCAGATGTGGCGCGACACCAGGCTGGAGTCCTCCAGCGTACCACCGCGCACGGCCAGGTCAAAACCGTCGCGCACGATGTCCACCCGGCGGTCATCAAACTCCACCTCCAGCACCAATGCGGGATGCTGTTGGGCCAGGCGGGGCAGCAGGGGCATGACAAAGCGGTGGCCAAAGGCATGGCTGGTGGAGATGCGTACCCGTCCACTGGGCTCGGCGCGCTGGGCGGCCACGGTGTCAATGGCGGCGTCCAGCGCGTCGATGGCTTCGCGGGCGCCCTGCAAAAAGGCTTGGCCCTCACTGGTGAGTTGCAGTGAGCGGGTGCTGCGGTTCATCAGCCGCACGCCTAAAGCGCCCTCCAGCCCCGCCACGTTCTTGCCCACGGCTGCGGCGCTGATGCCCAGTATGCGGGCGGCCGCGGCAAAGCTGCCGCGGTCCGCCGTTTGCACAAACGACAGCATGGCTCTTACGCGTTGGGTGGCATCCATGGTTCATTCTAAACCTGAGTTTGTGAATGTACCCACTATGTGCCGCATTCACTTTGTGGATGGATGACTCCACAATTCAAGCCGTTCAGTCACCCTTTCTATTACTTTTCATGAAGGAAATCAGCATGTCCAACACAAACAAGCAAACTGTCGCCATTCTGGGCAATGGCGTTGTCGGGGTGGCCCTGGCCAAGGGTTTCGCGGCGCAGGGCTACCAGGTTGTCTTTGGCACCCGCGATGCCAACAGCGCCAAGACCACCGAGGCCTTGGCTGCCGTGCCCGGCGCGCGCGCCGCCACGTTTGCCGATGCGGCACGTGCGGCGCACATCGCCGTGTTGGCCCTGCCCTGGACCGGGCTGGAGGCGGGCATTCAGGCGGCCGGGGCCGATAACCTGGCCGGCAAGCTGGTCATAGACCCGAGCAACCCGCTGGACTTTTCGACCGGGGCGCCCACGCTGGCCATCGGGCACAGCACTTCAGCGGGCGAGCTGGTGCAGCGCCTCCTGGCCAAGGCCAAAGTCGTCAAGGCCTTCAACACCATCACGGCCGGCCACATGGTGAACCCCACATTGGCCGACGGCACGCCCGACATGTTCATTGCCGGCAACGACGATGCTGCCAAGGCCCAGGTGGCGGAGCTGCTGCGTGCCTTTGGCTGGCGGGCACCCATCGACATGGGCGACATCACAGCCAGCCGCTTGCTGGAGCCCTTGGCCATGCTGTGGATCAGCTACGGGTTCCGCAACAACCACTGGACCCATGGCTTCAGCCTGTTGGGCCAAAAGGCCTAGCGCGGGCCCCGACACGGTGGTGCTGGCACGAACCCTGCGTAGGTCTCCGATAGAAACCCCAGGAGAGCGCCATGCCCATTTACGACTACCACTGCCCGGCCTGCGGCAACCGCTTTGAAGCCCTGGTGCGCACAGGCACCACGCCAACCTGCCCGCAGTGCCAGAGCACGGCGCTGGAGAAGTGTGTGTCCCCCATAGCCCCGGCCGGCAAGATCGAGGCGATCCGCATGGCGCACCGGCGCGTGGCCGCCGCGCAGGGCCACCTGGACCACTACAGCCCGTCCGACAAGGCCAAGCTGTTGCAGGGCAAGAAAAACATCTGATGCTGTCCATTGCTATGTAAATGATAGCTATATGCGCTTATTTCACGAGGGCTAGAGGCATAAATGGCACAAGACTCCTGCGCTGACCATGGCGCCGAAGCCTTCTTCCGTGACTTGCGAGGCGCCTTTGAGCGCACGCAAACAGACGCCCTGATGCTTCTGGCGTGGGACAGCTTTGACGGCAACGTCGCCATTCAGTCCGAGGGCCAGCCAAGCGTTGCCTGCCACAAGGGCTGCCCCAGCTGCTGCACGCTGCGGGTGACCGCCCTGGCGCCCGAAGTGTTCATGGTGGCCGCCTACTTGCGCGCCACGGCTGCTGCCTTGCAAGCCCATGGCATCGACCTCGTAGCCCGCCTGCGCGCGCTGGACGCCGCCACGCGCGGCTTGGACGAGATGGAGCGTGTGGCCTTGCGCCAGCGCTGCGCCTTCATCGTGCAGGGCGTGTGCCTGATCCACCGCGTGCGCCCGCTGGCCTGCCGGGGCCACGCCGCGCTCAACAAGCGTGCCTGCGTGGAAGCCGCCGCCGGGCGTGCCGACGCGGTGCCGTTCTCCGGGCCGCACCGCATGGTGCGGGTGCTGGTGCAGTCGGCGCTGCAGGCGGCTTTGCGCCATCGCGGGCTGGAATGGGGTGCCTACGAACTGAACCACGCGCTGGTGCTGGCGCTGGATGATGAAGATGCCCACACGCAGTGGCGCAATGGCGGCGACCCGTTGGCCAGTGCCGCCGTGGACCGGGAGTTTCGCGACGCCATGGCGGCCGGGTTTGACGCGGTAGCGCGTTGAACTGTCGCCGCCCAGCTACGGCACGCTACTTGCGCTGGCCATGAGGCGATACTGACCATTTTTGGTCTTGTCGGGATCGTCGCAGTTCTGCCCCGTTCTGTGTAGCAAATGCCACAAAACGGTGTCCGCGACAAGGAAGACAGTCGACAGTGTTGAGGAGAATGTCCATGCAAAACCGTGTCAGTCTGATTGCGTTGCTGTTCGCTGGCCTGCTGCCAGCCGCATCCAGCGTGCACGCCGACGAGATTTCGGTGGCCGTCGCTGCCAACTTCACCGCGCCCATGCAAGCCATTGCCGCCGGGTTCGAGAAGGAAACCGGCCACAAGGTGCAGGCCGCCTATGGCGCTACCGGCAAGTTCTACGCCCAGATCCGGAACGGTGCGCCGTTTGAAGTTCTGCTGAGCGCCGACGAGGAAACACCGGCCAGGCTGATCAAGGAAGCCGCCGCCGTGGCGGGCAGTCAGTTCACCTACGCCACGGGGAAGCTGGTGCTGTGGTCGGCCAAGCCCGCCATCGTCGATGGGGCAGGCGCGGTCTTGAAGAACGGAGGCTTCAACCACCTGGCCATCGCCAACCCCAAGCTCGCGCCCTATGGTGCAGCCGCCGTCGAGGCCATGAAGGGGCTGGGCGTGTATGAGTCAATCCAGCCCAAGATCGTCACCGGGGAAAGCATCGCGCAAACCCACCAGTTCATCGGCACGGGCAACGCGCTGCTGGGATTTGTGGCGCTGTCGCAGGTGTTGAAGGACGGAAAGATCGAAGGCTCGGCATGGATTGTTCCGGCCAGGTTATATGCCCCGATCCGCCAGGACGCGGTCATCCTGGAAAAGGGCAAGGGCAAACCGGCGGCAGAGGCTTTGTTGAAATACCTCAAATCCGAAAGGGCCCTGGCCGTCATCCGATCCTCTGGCTACGAACTGCCCAAGTAGGCACGGAACTGGCTAGGTGCTTCACCATGAAAATTGCTGTCGCCACCAAGAACGACTGGACCGCCGTGTCCGGCCACGCCGGCCAAGCCCGCGACTGGCTGGTGTTCGATTGCCAGCCGGAGCAGTCCGTCCCCGTGCCGCAGCATATTCAACTGGGCAAGGAACAGCTGCCCCACCATTTTCAGGACGATGGTCCCCATCCCCTGCACGGTGTGGACATCATGGTGGCCGCCAGCGCCGGTGACGGCTACTTGCGCCACATGCAGAAATGGGGTGCCACCGTGCTGCTGACCGGCGAGACCGATCCCTACGTTGCGCTGATCAAAATCCTGGCAGGCGAGGCGCTGGCCGACACGCGCTTTGACGTCACCACCACGCTGTGCAAACTGCGCGACATGTTCTCGCGCCATTGACAGCAGGCACAGGCATGAACCCATCCCACGACTGCCGTGAGTTGTTGCTGGCCGAGCTGCTGGGCCGCCCCGCGTCTCCGCAGGCTGCCGCCGACCCCTTGCGCCCGATACTGGCCAGCCTGCTGGCGGGCCGCTCGCTGAACCAGGGTGTGTTGCCCGCCATGCTGGGGCTGTCCGAGGCAGACTTTCATGCAATGTGGAATCGCTATTTCCCCGGCGCCCAACTGAACCTGCAAGATGGCCCGGGCGAAGACATTGCCGAGCTGGACGACCTGCTGCAGCTGCTGCTGGAATACCGTGCCGGGGTGCGCCAATCCGAAGTCTGGTTGGCCCACATCGTGGCCTACAGCTGCTGCGGGCGCAACCACCTGTGGCAAGACCTGGGCCTGGCCAACCGGGGTGAGCTCTCCACGCTGATGAACGTCGCCTTCCCCGCGCTGGCGGCCTTGAATGTGGGTGACATGAAGTGGAAAAAATTCATCTACCGCCACTACTGCTCCAAGGAAGGCATCTACGTCTGCCCCGCACCGTCGTGCAGCGAATGCGCCGACCATGCCAAATGCTTCGCGCCCGAGGTCTAGGCGCCCAGGCTCCCCTCCGAGAGCAACGCGCAAGTAAGATCGCGGCATGTTTTTAAACGACAGTGATCTGCAAGCCATCTGGCTCACCGTGCGCCTGGCGGCCATCGTGACGCTAATCCTGCTGCTGCTGGGCACGCCCATCGCGTGGTGGCTGGCGCGCAGCCGCTCCCGCCTGAAGAACGTGGTGGGCGCCATCGTTACCTTGCCACTGGTGCTGCCACCGGCGGTGTTGGGCTTCTACCTGCTGGTGCTGTTGGGGCCGCAAGGGCCACTGGGCCAACTGACGCAGGCACTGGGGCTGGGCCTGCTGCCGTTCACGTTTGCCGGTCTGGTGGTGGCCTCGGTGGTCTACTCCATGCCCTTTGTCGTGCAGCCCTTGCAGCAGGCTTTTGTCGCCATTGGCAATCAGCCGCTCGAAGCTGCGGCCACGCTGCGTGCGTCGCCGCTGGATGCCTTTTTCAGTGTGGTCTTGCCATTGGCCCGGCCGGGTTTCATCACCGCTGCCGTGCTCGGCTTTGCCCACACCGTGGGCGAGTTTGGCGTGGTGCTGATGATTGGCGGCAACATTCCGGGCAAGACGCAAGTGTTGTCCATGGCGATCTACAACCATGTGGAGGCGCTGGAATATGCCAACGCCCACTGGCTCGCGGCCGGGATGCTGTGCTTCTCCTTCCTGGTCTTGCTGCTGCTGTACAGCCGTGGCTGGAACCACCGCCCGGTCGGCAAGCCATGAGCATTCAGGCACAGTTCAAGCTGGACTATCCGGGCTTCACGCTGGATGTGGAGCTGGACCTGCCGGGCCAGGGCGTCACCGCGCTGTTTGGTCCCTCGGGTTGCGGCAAGACGACGCTGCTGCGTTGCGTGGCGGGTCTGGAGCGGGCAGGGCGGGGCCATCTCATGGTCAATGGGGAAACCTGGCAAAGCGACACCCTGTTCTTGCCCACGCACCAGCGGCCCCTGGGCTATGTGTTCCAAGAGGCCAATCTGTTTGAGCATCTCAGTGTCCGACGCAACCTGCAATACGGTCAGTCGCGCGTGGCGCAGGGGCAGCTCCGCGTCGACTGGGACCATGTGACGCGCTTGCTGGGCATTGATCACCTGCTGGAACGCATGCCGCAAGGGCTGTCCGGTGGCGAGCGCCAGCGCGTGGCCATTGCGCGCGCCTTGCTGACCAGCCCGCGCCTGCTGCTGATGGACGAGCCACTGGCCGCGCTGGACGTCAAACGCAAGCAGGAAATCCTGCCCTACCTGGAGCGTCTGCATGCCGAACTGGATATTCCGGTGCTGTACGTCAGCCACGCGCCGGATGAGGTGGCGCGCCTGGCCGACCACATCGTGGTCATGGATGCGGGCCGCGCTGTAGCCGTCGGGCCGCTGACCGACACCCTGGCCCGTCTGGACCTGCCCATCCAGCTCGGTGAAGACGTGGGTGTGGTGCTGGATGCCGTGGTGGCCGAGCGCGATGCCGCCTGGCACCTGGCCCGTGTCGAGTTCCCCGGCGGCAGCCTGTGGGTGCGCGATGGCGGGCACGCCATAGGCGACCCGGTGCGCGTGCGCATCCTGGCGCGCGACGTCAGCATCGCGCTGCAGCCGGTCAACGGCACCAGCATCCAGAACTGCCTTGCTGCTACCGTGGAGCAAATGGCGGGCGACCACCACCCCGCACTGTCGCTGTTGCGGCTGCGGGTGGGCCCATCGCCCGTGCTGGCGCGGCTGACGCAGCGCTCGGCGGTTGGGCTGGGCCTGACGCCGGGCATGCCGGTCTGGGTGCAGATCAAGGCGGTGGCGTTGATCGGCTAATCGCGCCCAAGGCGCTGGTCGCGCTGCGCCGCTTAGTGCCACAACGGGTCGCGAATGTGCGGGTGCACAGCCCTTACTTGGGTGACAATTGCCAATCGACCACGATTCAGGCATTGAGCCCACCTGTTGATGAGCCTGGACAATCTCCTTCCTGCCAGTTATCGAAACATTCCGCTGCACCTGCGGCTGCGCCTGGCGGTGGGCCTGCTGGTGTTGGGGGTGTTGGGCGCGATCCTGGTTTTCTGGCTCCAGTCCCAAGCCGCCGACCGGCAGCTGCGCGAAGATGTGTTGTCCATGACCGACCTGCAAGCCCAGCAGTTGGCCGATGCCGTGGCGCGGCAGGCAGATGACCTGGTGCGCGGCGTCGACAGCGGCTTGCAGCACATGCGCCACGACTATCTGGCCGATCCAACGTCCTTCATCGAAGCGGTTCGCGCCACGCTCAAGGGCTATCCAGACGGCACCGTGCTGAATGTGTCGGTCTTCGACGCCACCGGCGAGACCGTCTACAACCTGGTGCCCGGGTCCAGCCAGGTCTACGGTGGCGACCGGGACTATTTTCGGGTGCACGCCGAGAGCAATACCGACCAGGCTTTTGTCGGCCAGGCCATTCTGGGGCGCATCAGCAAAGCCTGGACGATTCCCGTGAGCCGCAAGCTGGTACGCAATGGGCGCTTTGCCGGTGTCATTGTGGTGTTTCTGCGCGCCGACTACCTGCAGCGCCGATTGGCGCGCGTCGCCCGCCACCCGGGCGATGTGATCTCGCTGTTCACGCTCGAAGGCGCCTACCTGTCGCGCAGCGCCGACCTGGAAAATGCGCTGGGCAAATCCACGCCGCGCGACCGTCCTTTCCTGGGAGCGGACGCGCCGCGCGCCGGTGTCATGCGCACGGTGGCGGCGTTTGACCAGGTGTCCCGCATCTATGGCTGGGCGCGCCTGGACGACCACCCGCTGGTGGCTGTCGTGGGGCTGGATACCAAGCCCGTTCTGGCGCCCGTCGAAGCGCAGATTGCGCGTGCGCGCGAGGCCAACGCCATCGGCTCAGGCATGATCGTCCTGGGCCTGCTGCTGGTCGTGGCACTGTTGCTGCAGGCCGCCAGACAACAGCGCAAGATATCCGAGAACGCGGTAACCCTGCAGATCAGCAAGGCCGCGTTTGATGCGTCGTCCGAGGGCATGATGGTCACCGACGCCAACAACCGCATCCTGCTGGTCAACCCGGCCTTCAGCCAGATCACGGGCTACAGCGAGCAGGAGGTGCTGGGGCAAAGTCCCAGCCTGCTGTCGTCGGGCCACCAGGACCGGGAGTTTTACGCCAGCCTGTGGCGCACCCTGAACGCGGACGGACATTGGGAGGGCGAGCTGACCAATCGCCACAAGGGCGGCCAACTCTACATCGAGTGGCTGAAGATCACCGTGATTGACCGTGACGATCCGGTGGGGCGCCGCCACGTGGCGGTGCTCAGCGACATCACGGCCAGAAAGCGCGGCGAGGAAGTGGTGTGGCGGCGCGCCAATTACGACGAACTCACGGGCTTGCCCAATCGGCGCCTGTTCATGGACCGCCTCGAACAGACGCTGGAGCGCAGTGCACGCCACAACCAATGCCTGGCCGTGCTGTTCATTGACCTGGACGAATTCAAGCCGGTGAATGACCAATACGGCCATCAGGCCGGCGACGATCTGCTCAAACAGGTAGGCTCGCGCATGAGCATGTGCCTGCGCGGCGAGGACACCGTGGCGCGCCAGGGCGGGGATGAATTCGTGGTCATGCTGGCCACGGTGAACAGCGAGGCCGAGGCGTTGGGCGTGGCCGAAAAACTGCTGGCAGCGCTGCACGTCCCATTCCAGGTTGAGGACCATACGGTGCGCATCGGCGCCAGCATCGGCATGGCCCTTTACCCGCAGCACGGCGACACCGCCGACACCCTGATCGAGCGGGCCGACGCGGCCATGTACGCCGCCAAGTCGGCGGGGCGGCACACCGTGCGACTGCACGCCAGCGCGTCGGCGCAAGCGGCACCGCGATCCACACCGCCCGCGTCACCCATGCAGTGAGCGTGCACTACGCGAAAGGTGTGTTTACAGGCGAGGTGCAACATGGTCAAATCTGTTCGGCCAGACCTTTTTTCGCCGACAGAGTTACAACTCTTCATGCCCATGCAACCAGAAGAAGACGGCGCGCCGACGCTACGGCAACGGGCTGAAGGAACTTCCCATCGGCCCGACGATGGCGGGCTCCAAACCCAACGGCCCGGGTCGCCCAGCCACTGGGACCGGGCGAGGCAAGAACTGCAGCTGCACCAGCTTGAACTGGAAATGCAGAACGCCGAGCTTCGCCAGACCCAGAATCAGTTGGCTGATGCCAAGGAACTCTATTTCGACCTGTACGACCACGCCCCGGTGGGCTACTGTGTTTTGAGTGAGCACGGTGTGATTCTGCAGGCGAATCTAACCCTGTCTTGCCTGTTGGGTGTGACGCACGACCGCATGGTCCGGCAGGGGCTGTCAAAGTTTCTGTGCCCTGAAGATCAGGACGTCTTCTACCTGATGCGCACGCGGCTGCTGCAGTCGGGGGATGCTCAGTCGTGCGAGCTTCGGGCGCGCAAGGCCGATGGTGCCGTGGTCTGGGTCCATCTGGCGGCAGCTGTCACGCGGGATGTAAACCACGACGTGCTGTTGCGGGTCGCGGTCAGCGATATTACCCAGCGCAAGCAAATGGAGTCCGCACAACTGGAAAGCGAAGAGCGGTATCGGCGCCTGGCCGAGGACCTGCCCGCTTACGTCGTGGCATTTCTTCCCGACGGCACCATGACCTTTGTCAACCAGGCCGTGACGCGCCTGGTCCACATGACGAGCGCCGCGTTGACCGGGATGAACTTTTTCGATTTCCTGACCCCAGATGACCGGGTGATGGTGCAGTCGCGCCTGAAACAGCTCACCCCCGTGCAACCGGTAGAGACCCACGAACAGACCTATACGTCTCCCGACGGCACCGTGACCTACCACCAATGGACCAACCACGCGTTCTTCGACACGCTCGGCCACGTCACGCATTTCCAGGCCGTGGGCGAGGACATCACCGCCCGCAAGCTGGCGCAAAACGAGTTGCGCATCGCCGCCGTAGCCTTTGAGAGCCAGAACGGCATGTGCATCACGGACGCGCACGGCGTCATCCTGCGTGTCAACCAGGCCTTCACCCGCCTGACCGGCTATAGCGCCGAAGAAAGCATTGGCGTGACACCCGGACGGCTGCTCAGCTCGGGACGCCAGGATAGGCTGTTCTTTCAGCGTATGTGGGACGACCTTACCCGCAAAGGCAACTGGCAGGGCGAGATCTGGAATCGACGCAAGAACGGACAGATTTATGCCGAGATGCTGACGATCACGGCCATTGCATCGGCCGACTGTGGAGTCACAAACTACGTGGCCAGTTTCACGGACATTACCGAGGACAAGGAGGCCGAGGCCGAGATCTACCGCCTGGCCTACTACGATCAGCTGACCAAACTGCCCAACCGCCGCCTCTTGCAAGACCGTCTCAGCCAGGCCGTTGTCGCGACCGCGCGCAACGGGCATTGCGGCGCCTTATTCTTCATCGACCTGGACAACTTCAAGGCGCTCAACGACACCCGCGGGCACGTTGTCGGCGATCTGCTGCTGGTTGAAATCGCAGCGCGCTTGCATGCGGCCGTGCGCCAGGGTGACACGGTTGCGCGCCTGGGTGGCGACGAGTTCGTTGTTCTATTGGAAAATCTGGGCCCCGAGACCCATGAGGCGGCCGTCATGGCCAAACAGCTCAGCGAAAAGTTGTGCAGATCCATTGACGCGCCATTCAGTCTCGACGGCCGTGAATACCGCTGCACACTGAGCATAGGCATTAGCCTGTTTGACCAGTATGAAACGGTTGAAAGCCTGTTCAAACACGCCGACCTTGCACTCTACCAAGCCAAGAACGCAGGCCGCAACACGATGCGTTTTTTCGACCCCTCCATGCAAGCCGCGCTGGATCTGCGCAGCGCAATGGAGGTGGAACTGCGACAAGCCATCGCACTGGACCAACTGCGGCTGTACTACCAGCCACAGGTCGATGTGCAGCGTCGTGTGGTGGGCTTTGAAGCCCTGTTGCGCTGGGAGCATCCCCAACGCGGTTTGGTGTCTCCGCTGGACTTCATTCCGCTGGCGGAAGAAACCGGGCTGATTCTGCCGATCGGCCTGTGGGTCATGGAGACCGCTTGCGTTTTGCTCAAGTCCTGGGAGAGCAGTCCACACACCCGCGAACTGCAGCTCGCGGTGAATGTCAGCGCCCGGCAGTTCCGCCAGGCTGATTTCGTAGCCCAGGTGGAGCGTGTGCTGGCCGCCAGTGGCGTGAATCCTGCGCGCCTGAAATTCGAGCTGACGGAGAGTGTGGTTCTGGAGGATGTTGAGCGGGCCATCGAGAAGATGTGGGCGATCAAGCAACTGGGCGTCAACTTTGCAATGGACGATTTTGGTACCGGCTATTCGTCGTTGTCGTATCTGGCGCGCCTGCCGCTGGACCAGCTCAAGATCGACAAGTCCTTTGTTTGCAACCTGCCCGAGAAATCCAACGACGCGACGATTGCCCGAACGATCATCACCATGGGCCAGGGGTTGGCCATGCACGTTATTGCCGAAGGCGTGGAGACCGAGGAGCAGCGCAGCTTTCTCGCCAGCCATGGTTGCGACGGCTACCAGGGTTATTTGTTCAGCCACCCTTTGCCGCAGCAAGCCCTGGCGGAGTTCCTGGCCCATTAGAGGTCCAGCCCTCGTCAATACTGCATAGTTCGCTACGCTATTGATAGCAAGCCGCGCAGCATCTTGCGCATGTTGTAGACCGCCCAGATGCAATCGGTACAAAATCGCCCCATGACAAAACCTCGCATCTCCCTACCGTCCAGCCGCGTCGAACAAGCGGCCTGGTTGCTCATGGCCGCCGCCCTGGTGCTGGTGCTCAAGCTGCATTTGCTGCCTGCCCTGCTGGCGGGGCTGCTGGTCTATGAGCTGGTGCATCTGGGCGCACCGCTGTTTGGCCGCCGGGTCTCCGGGGTACGGGCGAAGCAGGCCACGGTGCTGCTGCTGGCCACGCTGGTCATCGGCGCCGTCGTGCTGGCCATCGTCCTGACGCTCGGATTCTTTCGTAGCGACGCGGGCAACCTGGCGGCGCTGGCGCAAAAGATGGCCGAGATTCTGGAAAACTCGCGGCGCTCGTTGCCCGAGTGGCTGGTCAGTGCGCTGCCCGACAGCGTGGAGGGCATCAAGACCGCGCTGGTGCACTGGCTGCGCGAACACGCGGCAGAACTGCAGCTGGTCGGCAAGGACGCGGTCGTCACTGCGGCCCATGTGCTGGTGGGTTTGATCGTCGGCGCAATGCTGGCGTTGCGGGAGGTCAGCGTGCACCACCCGGCGAAGGCGCTGGCGGCGGCCTTGAGCGAGCGTGCGCGGCGCCTGGCCGACGCGTTCCGGCGCATCGTGTTTGCCCAGGTGCGGATTTCCGCGATCAACACCGTGTTCACGGCGCTGTACCTGGTGCTGGCGCTGCCCTTGTTCGGTATTCACCTGCCTTTCACCAAGACCATGGTGGTGCTGACCTTCCTGGCGGGCCTGCTACCGGTGGTGGGCAATCTGCTCTCCAACACGGTGATCGTGGTGGTGAGCCTGGCCCATTCACCCCAGACCGCGATGGCCTCGCTGGGCTTTCTGGTGGTGGTGCACAAGCTCGAATACTTCCTCAACGCCCGCATCGTGGGCTCGCGCATTTCCGCGCAGGCCTGGGAGCTGCTGCTGGCCATGCTGGCGATGGAAGCCGCCTTCGGCCTGCCGGGCATCGTCGCCGCGCCCATCTTCTACGCCTACCTGAAGCAGGAGTTGACCGACGCCGGGCTGGTGTAACGGGTCCTGCGCCGTCAACGCCGCAGGTAGGTGCAGCGGCTCTTGCCGTGGGCGATGTGGCAACGGATCGTGGGCGTGCCGTTCACGTCGTACTCGGTCAGCAACCAGCGGCTGGCGTCGGACGCATCTTCCCGATCCAGCGTGGCGAAGCCGTACTCGGAGGTGGTGGCAAAGTCATCCACCACGGCCCCGGGGTAGGGGGCCGTGCCGGGCGGCAATGTGGTGGGCAGGCCGCGGTCCCAGCCATTGTCGGAGCCCGAGTTGCCCAGTATCAGCGTGGCGGGGTGGGGCGTGGAAAAACTGAGCGATTCAAACAGGTGCACATGGCCGTGCAGGGCGACCTCCACGCCGGGCGCAAACAGGCGTTGCGGCTGGGTGGTTGCCATCACGGATTGCAACGCCGGATTGCCGGCATTGATGGCCTCTCCGGTGCGCGACGCTACAAACCCCATCACCGGGTGGTGGCTGAGAAAGAAGCTGGTGGGCACCTGCGCCGCCAAGTGGGTGACCTGTGCCAGTTGTGCCGCATATTGCACGTAGGCGTGGTCACTGGGTTCTAGTGCCTTTCCGGCTGCCTTCGAAGAGTCAAAAACCACCAGTTGCGCCTGTGGTCCAAGGGGCACTGCATAGGGGGCAGAGAAGTCGCCTACGCTGTCCCAACGCGGGTCGTCGCAGGACCGCTGCGTGCTCCAGGGCTGCAGGTCCATAAAGCGCTGCCAGCCCTGGCCGGCACGAAAGCAGGATTCGTGGTTGCCGCGCACAAATACCCAGGGCGCCGAGGCCAGCAAGGGCCGTGCGGGTTGAAAGAAGTCGGCCTGCCAAACGTCATAGCCATAGCCCCAGGGGCTGTTGGCGCAGCCTGCGTTGCCGTCCGGGCAGGGGCGTTCACGGTAGTGGATATCGCCGATGTGGATCACCAGATCCGGGTGGGTGGCCGCGGCCTGCTGCGCGATGCGTGCGAAGGGCCACTGTGCCGGGTCATTGCAGTTTTGAGACGGGGTGCGGCACCCTGTGTCGGCCACGATGGTGATGCGCTGGATGGCCCGTGCCGGCGCGGGCAAGGGGACGCCCTCGACCGAGGCCTTGCGCGCGGACAGCGGCCAGGGCGCCTGGCAAACGCGCACGGGGAATTCCACCGGCCGACCTTGAGCCGAACGCGCGGCCATGCTGGCGGGTGCCACGCGCTCCGCCATCGGTATGGGCGCCGCGCCGTCCCAGGCAATGCCGGGGCAGGTGCTGGCACGCGTCAGCACGCGGGCCAGAGCGCTGTTACCCGCGCCCTGGATGGTGAAAGCCGCCTCGATTGCGGGGGGGCCACCCGCGACCGCAGGGGCAGTGGCTGGTGGTGGCCGATGGGCACAAGCCAGTGCCAGCAGGGTCATGACGAGCACACTGGCCCAGGCTGCGCCCCGACGGATCTTCATCGTGGTTGTGGGAATGGCTTGCATCGTATCGGTCCAGTGCGGGTTGGGAATTCCGTGCGAGCGTAACCCGGAAATCAGCTGGCAAAGGCGACGGGCGCTTCGCCGCCCGCTCACTTTCGTCGCTGCTTTCGGGCAGAGCTTGATGTGGGTCAATTGAGTTTCAGCGTCGTCGGTCGCATACTGAAACCGGCAGAAAACAAGCCTGTCGTTGGAGACAGTTGATGACCACCCTACTAAACCATTTGAGCGTGCGCAACCGCATCTGGGCAGTGGTGGCGCTGCTGATTGGCAGCATCGTGGTCGGTGGCGTCATGAACGTCCTGACGTTGCGCGAGGTCATGTGGCGCGAAAAAGAACAAAAAACCCGCCAGCTTGTGGACAGCGGCTTCAGCGTGCTGGCCCACTTCCACGCGCTGCAAACCCGGGGCGAACTCACCGAGGCCGCGGCCCAGGCGGGCGCCATCGGCACCATACGGGCCATGCGTTACGACGAAAAGGAATATTTTTGGCTCACGGACCTGGGCCAGCCCTTCCCGAAGATGGTCATGCATCCGACCATGCCCGAGCTGGAGGGGCAACGGATGGATGCGGCCCAGTTCAACAGCGCAGCCAATGGCCAGAAAAACCTCTTCGTCGCCTTTGTCGACGTGGTCAACCAGGGCGGCCAGGGTTACGTCACCTACGACTGGCCCAAGCCCATGGTCGGCAGCGGCGTCACCGAGCAACGCTACCCCAAGCTGTCCTACGTCAAAAAATTTGCGCCCTGGGGCTGGCTGATCGGGTCGGGTGTCTACGTCGACGATGTGGATGCCGCCGTGCGCAGGGAGGGCGAGCGCAATGTCTTGCTGGTGTCGGGCACAGGCATTGTGCTGCTGCTCTTTGCATTGCTGATCGCTCGCAGCATTGCGAAGTTGGCGCATCGCGGCGAGACGCTGGAGGCGCAAGTGGCCCACCGCACGGTCGAACTGCGCGCCTTGCTGGATGCCACCGCCGAGTCTGTGCTGCTGCTGGACCCGCAAGGCAAAATTCTGGCCATCAATGCCTTTGCCGCTGAGCGCTTTGGCCAGTCACCGCAGGATATTGCAGGCAAGAATTTTTTCGCCCTGATGCCGCCCGACCTTGCCGACAACCGGCGTGCGGTGATGCAACAAGTACTGTCCACGGGCCAACCCCAGCATTCGCGGGATCGCCGGGGTGCCGTGTTCTTCGACAACAGCGTCTACCCGGTCAAGGACGCGGCGGGGGCGGTGGAAAGTGTGGCCGTCTTTGCCAAGGATGTGACCGAGCAGCACAGCGCCCGCGAAGTGGACGACATCTTCCGCAAGCTCGATGCCGTGCTGTTGAAATGGCGGATGAACCTGGAGTCCATCGCCCAGATGTTTTGCGAGGACATCCTGCCGGTTTTTGATCTCGCGGCGGCCTGGATAGCGCGTGCCGAAAAAGACGGCCAACTCACGCTGATGGCCAGCGCCGAGGGCAGCGACAAGGGCCTGCTCAGCCACTTGGGCGCGGGTGGCCTTCGCTGGGATGGCGAACCCGCATGCTGCCTGCCCGCTGGTGCCGTGGTCCGAAGCGGGCACTGGAAAATTGTGGTCTCTGATGGTCCGCAATGCCAAACCTGCAACACGCACACGCCAGCCCTGCATGGACGGGCCACTATCGTCCTGCCGCTGACCTTGGGTGGATCTACCTGGGGTGTGCTCACGCTGTACGGACGCGACCCGCACCAGTTCGAAGGAGAACAACTGCCGCAGCGGCTGGCGGCCATCGCCACGCGCGTGGGTTCCGCGCTCGAGTCCGCATTGCAGCAGGAGTGGCTGACCTTGCTGGATGCCGCGCTGGCCGGCGTCGATAACTCCGTCTTCATCACCGATGCCAGGGCCAACATTCTGTGGGTCAACCGCGCCTTTACGCAGCTGTCGGGCTTTGCCAGCGGCGAAATCCTGGGCAAGACCCCCAAACTATTCAGCGCCGGGGTGCAGGATGCCGACTTCTACCGGCACTTCTGGCACACCATCCAGTCGGGCACGACGTGGCGGGGCGACATCGTCAATGCCCGCCGTGACGGCAGCCTGTATACGGTCAGCCAGACCGTGACGCCGCTGCGCAACACCGAGGGCCAGGTCAGCCATTACGTCGCCATCCTGGAAGACATCACCCAACGCCGGGCCGAGGAAGAACGCATCCAGCATTCGGCCCACTTTGACCTGCTGACCGACCTGCCCAACCGCAGCCTGTTCTTTGACCGCCTGGGGCAGGCGCTGGCGCTGGGACGACGCGACGGGACGCCGGGCGCCTTGATGTTTCTGGACCTGGATCACTTCAAGGAAGTCAACGACCAACTGGGCCATGCCGCCGGTGACAGCCTGTTGGTCGCGGTGGCCAACCGTCTGCGCGAGCAGGTGCGCGAGAGCGACACCGTGGCGCGCCTGGGCGGCGACGAGTTCACGGTGATCCTGCCCAGCCTGCGCGATGGCAACGACGCCGTACGCGTGGCCAACAACATCATCGCTGCGATTGGCAAACCGTTTCACATCGCCGGTGCAGAGGCCCGTGTCGGAGTCAGCATTGGCATTGCGCTTTTTCCGCAGCATGGCGACACCGTGGAGCGCATCCTCAACGCCGCCGACAACGCCATGTACCGGTCAAAAAATGCCGGGCGCAACTGCTACACCTTTGCCTCGGATGACGTGGCGCCAACGGCTGTCCAGGGTACTCCCTGACTGGCAAAGATCTGCGACAGGCGCGAGTCAGCCGCCATGCTGTTGACGGCGGCTTGCAGCGCGCGGGCCAGTTCCGGCGCATTTCTTTTCACGGCCATGCCCACTGCCCATCCGTTGCGCGGTGCGCGGGGGATCGGCAGCGGAATGACGCGGAACTGCTTGTCGCCCTTGAGCACGCTGTGCAGCTCGGATGCATTGCCGGCGGCCACGTCCACATCGGCGGACAGCAGCAGGCTGGCGGCCTGCGTGCCGTCGTCCATGCGGGTGATCAGCTGTTCGCGGTAGGCGCCGTCGTCGGCGCCCAGCAGCAGCCAGCCGGCCAGCGTCTGGCCGGGTACGGCGACCTTGAGACCCTTGAGGTCCGCCAGGCTGTCGATGCGGGGAATGGGTCCGATGCGGTAGGCCAGCGCAACGGTTTCCTTGTAATACGGGGCAAAGATCAGCGTCTGTTTCTCGCTGTCCATCAGCGGCTTGTCCACCGGCACATGCAGCAGCACATCGGCCGGACCAAAGCCCAGGTAGTGGCCCTTCCAGACCATGTTGCGCAGGTCGTCTCCCATGTTCTCGCCAGCACTGAAGGGCAGCAGGTTCAGCTTGACACCCAGTGCGTTGGCCAACTGTTCGGCAATCAGCACGTCGATACCGGCGCCGCTGGCGTGGAAGGGCGGCATGGCGTTGTAGACCGCCACGCTGAGGCTGCCGCGTGTGCGAATGCGCTCCAGCGCGTCGCGCTCCTGGGCCTGCGCTGCACCCATGAGTCCGCCCAGTGGCAGCAAGGCCGCCGCGTGTAGCAAGTGGCGGCGCGTCAACGCGCGGTGGCTGTTTGTGTGTGTCATACCAACTCCTGTGATCACTTGGCCGCGATCAGCGGTTTTTCGCGGCGGCTTTCCAGGTAGGCCTTCAGGGACCAGACCGCTTCCTGGTTAAGGATGCCCTCGAACGGCGGCATGTAGACGGCGCCGTTGCGGGTAAACCCGCGCCGGACCCGGCCCGCAAAATAGTCATCTATCGTTTGCAGACACAGGTTCTGTTTTTTGAGATCTTTTTGCGTGGCGCATTCGTTGTCCATCTTGCGCAGGTCGGGCGCAATGCCGCCGGAGACGGCGTCCAGCCCATGGCAGCGTGCGCAGTTCTGGCCATAGGCGGATGCGCCAATCTTGATGGCGCTGGCATTGCCGCGAAACGGATTCGAAGCTTTCCATTCGCTACCTAAAGAGGGTAGGCTAGAGGTGTCGACGGTCTGGGGTGTCACATCGCCATGCGCCCATGCGGCACTTGACAGCGACAGCATCAAGGCCGCAAAAGTGCCTGAGGCACGTACATGGAATCGGGATAAAGTTTTCATGGTTGAGTCGCAGATAAGTTGGTGGACCCAGGCTTATCAGCAACTACTATGCCAAGCGCTGTTGGCGGGCTGTCACGCTGTAAGGCAAGTAGAAACTTCAGGCGCGTACACTGCGCGGATTCACAAAAACAAAGCTTGGCAGGGGGCTCTGCGCAAGGTACACAGGACGCTCTGCTGATCCAATTCGCCACAAGACGAAACAGATTCCGACCTGAAAAATACGGGATTACCCGAACAGGAGACACGACATGACTGCTGCATTGGAAATCGCCACACAGGACGGCTTGTCGCTGCCCAAACAAATCATCATTGAGTCGCATGCCCGGTGCCGCTACCAGGGCCTGAAGCCCTATGAATCCAGCGATTATTCCGCCCAGGCCTTGGCCGACTTTCGGCTCACGCTGGAGCGCAATGCACGCCTGATCGCACAGGCCAGTTCGGTCGTGGAAATGCTGGGCAAGCGCGTGGGCGATTTCGGCAGCATGATCGTACTGACCGATGGAACGGGAACCATTTTGCGCACCCGCTGCCAGAGCGCGTTCAACACCTACGCCGAGAAAGTGGCGCTGCGTCCGGGTGTGGCTTGGTCCGAATCGTCCAAGGGCACCAACGCCATCGGCACGGCGCTGGTCCTGGAAACAGACATCTATGTGCACGGTGACGAGCACTACATCCAGTCCAACCATTTCCTGTCGTGCGCGGCCTCGCCCATCGTCGACCATTCGGGCAATGTGATCGGCGTGCTCGATGTTTCGGGTGACCAGCGCTCGTTTCATCCGCACACCATGATGCTGGTGGAGATGTGCGCGCGCACCATTGAAAACAACTGGTTCCGCGACAAATTCCGCCAGGCGCTGCAGCTGCATTTCCACACCCAGGCTGAACTGATCGGCACCGCGGAAGAGGGCACGATTGCCTTTGATGAGGATGGCAGGATCATGGGCACCAACCGCGCTGGCCTGCACATTCTGGGAACCAGTGCGTCAGCCTTGCGCGTCCAGGGCTTGCGCGCGTTGTTTGGGCTGGGCTTTGGCGAGCTGATGGACACGCTGCGTCTGGCCTCGTTCACACCGCTGAAAATGCACCAGCCCAACGGACGGGAAATATACGTTCGCGTCAGTTGGAGCGGGGCCACCATTTCGGCGAATTTCCGCAGCGTGCCATCCGCCGCGGCGCAGCCGTCGCCGGCCCTGCCTGCGCCCGCCTTGGCGCGTCCAGGCACCCCGCCAGCGGCCAAGAAAGCCCAGCTGCAGTTGGACGATCTGGACTGCGGCGATGTGCGCGTGCGGGCCGTGACCCAGAAGCTCAGGCACGTCATCGACAAGGACATCTCCATCCTGATACTGGGCGAAACCGGCACCGGAAAGGAACTGCTGGCCAATGCCATTCATCAGTTCAGCGAGCGCCGCGAGCGAGCGTTTGTGGCCATCAACTGCGCATCGATTCCCGAGCAGCTGATCGAGTCCGAACTGTTTGGTTACGAAGAGGGCGCGTTCACCGGAGCGAAGCGCAAGGGGGCGGCGGGCAAGCTGCTGCAGGCCAATGGCGGGACGCTGTTCCTCGACGAAATCGGGGACATGCCACTGTCGTTGCAGGCACGGCTGCTGCGGGTGCTGCAGGAGCGCAAGGTGGTCCCGCTGGGCGGGCACCAGGCCATGGATATCGACGTCAACCTGATCTGTGCCACACACCGCAACCTGCGTGAGCTGATCGACCAGCGCGCATTCCGCGAGGACTTGTACTACCGCATCAACGGCATTTCAGTCAAGTTGCCCAGCTTGCGTGAACGGACCGACCTGGCCGCGCTGTGCCAGAAGATCCTGCGGGTGTTGGCGCCCACCCAGGCATTGCGCATTCAGCCCAAGCTGATGGAAGCCTTCCTGCGCTATTCCTGGCCCGGCAACCTGCGCCAGTTGAACAATGTGCTGAAGACCGCGGCCATCATGGCCAGCGACGGCGCGGAGATCACCACGGCGCACCTGGCGGATGATTTCCATGAGGAGCTTGCCGCGTTGGTCGCCCTGGCACCGGTGCCACGCGAAACCGCTGGCACCACATCCTTCTCCAGCCTGACGGACCCGTTGCAGGCATCGAACACGCCTACAGCCCCTGCGTCACCGTTGGACAACCTGGAGCAAGTTGAAATCGCAACCATCCGACGGGCCCTGGATGCGTGTGGCGGCAATGTGTCCAGCGCCTCCAAGTTGCTGAACATCAGCCGCAACACGATTTACCGCAAGCTCAAGAAGCAGGAGTAGATTCCGGGATACCGGCCCCCACTCCCCCCAACCCCCTCGCCCCGCCGGGCGAGGGGGAGTTCAACAGCCGATTTGATGTCGTCGCGCCGAATACGGAATTACGGGCGAGGTGCTGCGCACGCCACACCTGGCTTGCCATTGAACCCCGTGGTCGCTGCTGGCGCGCGGCCGCCAGCCAGGGCCGAGCCAACGACGTGGATGTACCTACGACCACCAGCAAAAAGTCTCTACGAGCCAACACCAGTCGCAATACCCCGCCCGTAATTCCGTATTCGGCGCGACACAATCAAATCGGCTGTCCGCATGGACTCCCCCTCGCCCGGCGGGGCGAGGGGGTTGGGGGGAGTGGGGGCCAGAAGTTCGGAAGCGGAATGGCGCCCTCATTGGCATGGAACGTGCAGTTCATGGCACATCACCCAACCATGAACCGGACCGAACCATGTGCTCCATATTGCAACACAGCAGCTGCTGGTTTACCCCCGGTTAAGCCATGCTGTCCATCCAGAACATCAGCAAGCGGTATGGAGAGCAGCTCGCCCTAGACCAACTGTCCCTGGACCTGGAGCCCGGACAGTTCTGTGCCCTGCTCGGCCCCAACGGGGCGGGCAAATCCACGCTCTTTCAGGTCCTGACCGGACTGTTTGCCCCCGACACCGGAGACGTGGAGTTGTTTAACGTGTCCCTGCAGCGCCAGCCGCAAAAAGTGCTTGCCCGCCTGGGCGTGGTGTTTCAGCAGCAGGCCTTGGACCTGGACCTGTCAGTCCTGCGCAACCTGGTGTTCCACGCCGCATTGCATGGCCTGCGCGAACCGGCGTGGCTGGGGCGGGCGCAAGCACTGCTGGAGCAATTTGGCCTGCCGGATGCGTGGGGGCGGCCCGTGCGGGAGTTGTCCGGGGGCAACCGCCGCAAGGTTGAATTGGCCCGGGCACTGCTGCACCAGCCGGACCTCATCCTGATGGACGAACCCACGGTCGGGCTCGACCCCAAATCGCGCCGCGACCTGCTGCAAGCGGTCAAGTCCCAGGTGCGGGAGCACCAGTGCATGGTCTTGTGGGCCACGCACCTGGTGGACGAAGCGGAGCAGGCCGACCGCGTGGTGGTGCTCCAGCGTGGCAAGGTGGTGGCCAACGGTTCGCCTGCGGAAGTCCGGCTTCAGCTCGGGTGCGACACCCTGGAGCAGGGCTTCATTGCCATGACCCACTCCTCACACGCTCTGGAAATTTCATGATTGCCAATCCCCTTGCTTCCCCTGGCGTGCGCGCCGTGTTGCTGCTGGCCGGCATGCTGGCCACCACTGCGGTCGCTGCGCAAAACGTGGCGTGGATTTCCAGCGAGAAAAACAATGTCATCACCCTGGTGGACCTGGCCCAGGGCAAGGTCACGGCCACGGTGCCGACCTGCAAGCGGCCACGCCACATGCAGCTCAGTGCGGACCGCAAGCAACTGCTGGTGGCCTGCAGTGACTCCAACGCCGCCGACGTGGTTGACGTGGCCACGCGCAAGTCCGTACGGCGCATCCCCCTGGGTGACAACCCGGAGATGTTTGACCTGTCCGCCGACGGCAGGACCGTTTTTGTATCGAATGAAGATGACGCCGAACTGAGCTTTGTCGATGCCATGAATGGCAAGCCCACTGGTCAGGTCAAGGTGGGCGCGGAGCCCGAGGGCGTCAAGGTATCGCCCGATGGGAAAACCGTGTTTGTGACCTCCGAGGTTGCCAACATGGTTCACGTGGTGGACGTCGCCAGCAAGACGGTACGCAAGAACATTGCGGTGGGCAAACGTCCGCGCCGGTTTGCCATCACGCCCGACGCCCAGGAGTTGTGGGTCACCAATGAGTTGGGCGCCAGCGTCAGCGTGGTTTCACTCAAGGACTACAGCGTGCTCGCCACCATTCCCCTGCAACTCAAGGGCGCCCGTGCCAGCGACATCACGCCCATCGGTCTGGTCATGACGCGCGATGGCAGGCGGGCCTATGTGACCATGGGCCGCGCCAACCACGTTGCCTTTGTCGACGTGGCGAGTCGCCAGGTAACGGACCAGGTGCTGGTCGGCAAGCGCCCCTGGAGTCTGGCGTTGAATGCCGACGAGAGCCGTTTGTATGTTGTCAACGGGTTGTCCGATGACATGACGGTGGTTGATACCGCCCGGGCCAAGGCCCTGGTCAGCATGCCGGTGGGGCGCGTGCCGCACACCGTGGTGCTGACGGATTGAGGTGGCCATGGTCCTGCCCTTGCGCGCCAGCGTGATTCAGTCCGCGCACCGCTTGCTGCTTGCAAGCGCGCTGACTTGGGCCTGCGCCACCGCGCACGCCGCCAGCTGGAGTGTGACGCTGCTGGAAGACCAGGACGCGCCTGGGTTGGAAAAACAAAAACTGGAGCGCGCCTACCTGGGCCACGTGGGCGGCCCGGCTGCAGACGGATGGAGCCAGGCGCTGGCCGATGCCCGTTTCGAGCTGGACGCCGCCAAGACGCAAATCAACTGGAAGACCCACAGCGTCTCCAGCCTGGAAGCCGCCCGCACGGCCGCGCAGCAGGCCGAGAAGGCCGGCCAGCAGGCCCTGGTGGTCAACCTGCCCGCTGCGTGGGTGGCGGCCGTGTCGGTGGCGGTCAAGCTGCCAGTCATCAATGTTGGCTCGGAGGTTGATGCCCTGCGCGAGGCCCAGTGCCAGCGCAACCTGTTGCACACCCTGCCCAGCGACCGCATGCGCGCCGACGCCCTGGCGCAGGCCCTGGTGTCGCGCAAATGGATGCAGGTGCTGCTATTGACCGGCCCCACCGACGAAGACCGCGCCCGGGCAGCCACCGCGCAGGCCAGCCTGCGCCGCTATGGGCTCAAGCTGGTGGAGCAGCGGCCATTCAAACTGTCGGCCGACCCCCGCGAGCGGGACCTGGCCAACCCCCGGCTACTGACCAGCGGTGTCAACTACGACGCGGTCTGGGTGGTTGACTCCGAGGCTGAGTTCGCGCGGTCCTTGCCCTACAACATCCAGGCCGCCCGGCCCGTGGTGGGAGATGCCGGCCTGGTGGCATTGGCCTGGCATGCCCAATACGAGCGCTATGGCGCGCCGCAGGTGTCCCGCCGTTTCGCCAAGGCCTACCAACGCCCCATGACCCATCATGACTGGGCCGGCTGGATGGCGGGCAAGGCGCTGAGCCAGGCAGCCAGCGGCCTGCCCAAGGCCAGCCCAGGCGAGCTGCTGGCGGCCCTGAACCGGCTGGCCCTGGATGGCTCCAAGGGCGCGTCGCTGCAGTTCCGCCCCTGGGACGGTCAGTTGCAACAAACCCTGCTGCTGACCGATGGCCAGGGCGTAGTGGGAACGGCGCCGGTTGAGGGTGTTTTGCATCCGCACAACGTGCTGGACACGCTGGGCGCGGATCGCCCCGAAAAGCGTTGCCCGAATCGACCATGAGCATACGTCCCTCTGTCTCGCCGCGACGGGTCGGTGCGCTCACCGGATGGCGGCACGCCTTGCTCGCGCTGCAGGCCATCGTCGGGCGCGAGCTGTTCAAGTTTTCGCGCCAATACGGCCGCCTGCTGTCGGCCCTGGTGCGGCCGTTGTTGTGGCTGGTCGTTTTTGCCGCGGGTTTTCGCAACGTCTTTGGTGTGGCCGTGGTCGAGCCCTATGACACCTACATCACCTACGACGAGTACATCGCCCCCGGGCTGATCGGCATGGTGCTGCTGTTCAACGGCATGCAGTCCTCGCTGGCCATGGTCTACGACCGCGAGATGGGGCTGATGCGGCTGCTGCTGACGGCACCCCTGCCGCGCTGGTGGGTGCTGGCTTGCAAGCTCATTGCGACGACGGTGCTCTCGCTGATCCAGGTGCTGGCATTTCTGGTGGTCGCGGCCCTGCTGGGTACGCAGTTGCCCCTGCTGGGTCCACAGTTGGTGCACTTTCTGCTGGCGCTGGTCTGCGGGGCCTTGATGCTGGGCTCGATTGGCCTGCTGCTGAGCGTGCACATCCGCCAGCTGGAGAACTTTGCCGGCACCATGAATTTTGTGATTTTTCCCATGTACTTCATCTCCACTGCGTTGTACCCGCTGTGGAAATTGCAGGAGTCGGGGGCCGAGTGGGTCTACCAGCTGGCACGCCTGAACCCGTTCAGCCTGGCCGTTGAATGGATGCGCTTTGCGGCATATGGCAAGGACCCTGGCAGCGCGCCCTGGATTGTGCTGGGCACGCTGCTGCTGTGTTTTGGCCTGGCCTGCTGGGGCTACGACCCCCAGCGTGGCTTTGGCGCCCTGACCAAACGAGGCCCCGGTGGGGCAGGCTGATGCAAACCATGCAACCACACAATCGGCGCCAGTGCCTGTTCACGCTGGCGGGCATGCTGGGTCTGGGAGCCAGTAGCGAAACTTTGGCAAGCAAGCCCGAAGAGTCTGCGTATCCGCTGCGCCCCATCACGCTGTTGGTGCCATGGCCTGCGGGGGGCTCCACCGACATCTCGATGCGCATTTTGGCGGACCAGGCCTCCCGGCGTTTGAAGCAGCCTCTGATCGTAGAAAACCGTCCCGGCGCCGGTGGGACCATGGCCATGCCGCTGCTGCAGATGGCCAAGCCCGATGGCTACACCATTGCCCAGTTGCCGCAGCCCGTGTTTCGGATTGCCCACACGCAAAAAGTGCTGTGGGACCCGATCCGCGACACCACGCCCATTCTGCAAATTTCAGGCTACACCTTTGGCATCGTCGTGCCCGCAGGCAGCCCGTTTCGTTCCGTGGCCGACCTGCTGCGCTGGGCACGCGAGCATCCGGGCGAACTCACGGTTGGCTCCAACGGGGTAGGCACCACGCCCCATACCGCCATGGAAGCACTGATGGAGAGCCAGGGCCTGCGTTACGTGCACGTGCCCTACAAAGGAACGGCGGAACAGATGCTGGCGGTTGCCTCGGAACAATTGATGGTGGGGGTCAACTCGACGGGGTTTGCGCCCTATGTGGCATCGGGCAGGCTGCGGTTGCTGGCGACCTTTGGCGAAAGCCGCAGCAAGCGCTGGCCCGATGTGCCCACCATGAAGGAACTGGGCTTGGGCGTGGTCGCCTTGTCACCCTACGGCATCGTGGGGCCGCGTGGCCTTCCGGGCGCCGTGGTGCAGACCCTGCATGACGCCTTCAAGGCCGCCATGCAGGACCCCAGCCACCGCGACGAGATCGCCAAGTACGACCAGGAACTCCTGTACCTCGGGCCGCAGGACTATGGGCGTGTCATGTGCGACACGTTTGCGGCCGAGAAGCGGTCCGTGGACCGCCTGGCTCTTACTTCAGGAGTTTGAACACCCAGACCGAGCCGCCCTGTTCCAGGAAGCTGACCTTCTTGGCAACATCGCCACCCCACAGCGGTACGGCGCCACCCCAGCCGGACACTACGGCCACATACTGCTCGCCATCGATGTCATACGTCACCGGGGGGGCCACGACGCCAGAGCCGGTCTGGAATTCCCACACCACCTTGCCGGTGGTCGCATCAGCAGCTTTCAGGAAGCCCTCGGGCGTACCCCAAAACACCAGGTTGCCAGCGGTCGTCAGCACACCACCCCACAGCGGCGCATTGTTGGGAACTTCCCATACGATCTTGCCGGTCTTTGGATTGACGGCACGCAGTGCGCCTATGGGGCCATCGCCTGGGACCTTGATGGTGAAGCCCGCGCCCATGTAAGCCGCGCCCTTTTTGTAGGCGACGGGCTCGTTCCAGATATCCATGCCCCATTCATTGGCCGGCACATAGAACAGCTTGGTGGCCGGGCTGTAGGCCATGGGCATCTGGTTCTTGCCACCCAGGAAGCTGGGTGCCGAGTACACCGATTTGCCCTTGCTGTGGTCAGCACTGTCGGTGGGGTTGCCGGGGCGGTTGTCAGTCACGTAGTTCGGGCGTCCGGTCTTCAGGTCAATGCTGCTGGCCCAGGTGATCTTCTTGACGAACGGAAACGCATTGAGCAACTGGCCGGTGGTCGCGTCGTTGACGTAGAAGAATCCATTGCGGTCGGCCTTGCCGCCCACGCGTTTGCCGTCCATGTCAAAGGTCACGAACTCGTTGACACCGTCATAGTCCCAGCCGTCGTTGGGCGTGTTCTGGTAGTGCCATTTGATCTGGCCGGTCTTGATGTCCAGCGCGACGGTGGAGCAGGAGAACAGGTTGTCGCCCTTGCGCAGATGGCTGTTCCATGGGGCCGGATTGCCGGTGCCGAAATAGGCCAGGCCGGTCTTGGCGTCATAGGTGCCGCCCAGCCAGGTGGTGGCGCCGCCGGTCTTCCACAGGTCACCGGTCCACGACTTGTTCAAGGTACCGGAAATTCCGTTTTCCGCCTTGTTGCCGTCCTTGTCATATTTGTAGCCCATATGGCCTTCGACGGTGGGGCGTGTCCACACCAGCTGGCCGGTCTTGGGGTCGCGTGCCTCGACACGGCCGACCACGCCAAACTCGCCACCCGAGATACCGGTCAGCAGCAGGCCACCGGCAATCAGCGGAGCCGCCGATGCGGAGGCGCCAGATGCATAGTCCTCAATCTTTTCCTTCCAGACGACATCGCCGGTGGCCTGGTCCAGTGCCACGATCTGCGCATCCAGGGTCATGAAGATGACGAGGTTGTCGAACAGGGCCGCGCCCCGGTTGATCACGTCGCAGCAGGGCATGATGCCTTCGGGCAAGCGGTGCTCATATTTCCAGAGCTTGGCGCCGGTCTTGATGTCCAGCGCAAAGATGCGAGAGTAGGAACCCGTTACAAACATCTTGCCGTTGTGAATCACGGGCTGTGATTCCTGGCCACGCTGTTTCTCGCCACCAAATGAGAAGCTCCATGCGGGCACCAGCCGTTTGACGCTCTGGGTGTTGACCTGCTTGAGCGGAGAAAAGCGTTGGCCCTGGCCGCCCATACCCCACGACAGGACTTCCTTGGTGTCGGTAGCATCGTTGTCGATCATCTGCTGCGTGACGGCGGCCTGCACCGCCCCCGTTGCAAAGCCACAGGCCATCAGAGTGGCCAATAATTTCATGCGCATGAATATCTCCTGGTTCTAAAAAATGAAGCGGGTTGAGGGAATTTGAAACTCCGAGGCTGCCGTTCGCAAAGAACGTGCCGCAGCGCTGTACAGGGCGCGTTGGCCATGCATTCACGCCGCCCTGCATGTGCAAAGCCCCGAGCTGCGGGTTTGTACGGTTCGCGTTAACCCTGCACGCTGTGTCAAACGTGAACAACATGACAGCGCATCGGTGGGGCATGAACACAGCGTGTGACGAAGAGAGTGTTCCAACGCGAGCCACTGAGCCCCATCCAGGCCTGCTGCGCGCCAGCACATCAGCGTTTGCACACGCGGCATTTCCCTTGGCTCAGATATTGCGTTAACACCGGTGGTATAGAAATCCCGAGCAAATTGTTTTGCCGAACCGGCAATCGATAGAGAAAAAGATATGCAACTCTCAAACAAGAAGAAGGAACAAGGCCTTGTGTTCCTGAGGACGACGTTGGCACTGGCCGTGGCATCCGCATGCCACTCCTGGGTGGGCGCGCAGACACTGGAGGAGGTGGTGGTATCGGCCTCACGGACCGGCCAGCGCAGCTTTGATGCGCCAGCGGCCATACAGCTGGTGGACCGGGCGACGATAGAGAGCGCCGGTCCCCAGGTCAACTTGTCGGAGTCGCTGAACCGGGTGCCGGGTTT
>Ga0066469_1000040_pt1 | contig 46454 bp, 64 predicted proteins | sample LakWasM103_HOW12_2_FD_59579 | JGI IMG/M metagenome (GOLD analysis project Ga0066469, IMG submission 59579) | Freshwater sediment methanotrophic microbial communities from Lake Washington under simulated oxygen tension - Sediment Metagenome 103_HOW12 | ecosystem: Environmental > Aquatic >... | reverse complement strand
GACGTGACCGCCGGCCTCTTCATGTACCCGGTGCTGATGGCGGCCGACATCCTGATGTTCAACGCCCACCGCGTGCCGGTGGGGCGCGACCAGATCCAGCACATCGAGATGGCGCGCGACATGGCCGCCAGCTTCAACCACCGCTACGGCGAGCACTTCGTGCTGCCAGAGGCCGCCATTGAAGAATCCGTGGCCACGCTGCCCGGGCTGGACGGACGCAAGATGAGCAAGAGCTACGACAACACCATTCCGCTGTTCGCGCCGCGCGAGCAGCTGAAGAAGCTCATTGCCGGCATCAAAACCGACTCGCGGGCGCCGGGCGAACCCAAGGACACCGAAGGCTCCGCGCTGTTCCAGATCTACCAGGCCTTTGCCACACCGGATGAAACCGTCGCCCTGCGCCAGGCCTATGCCGACGGCATTGCCTGGGCCGACGCCAAGCAGGTGCTGTTCGAGCGCATCGACCACGAGATCGCACCGATGCGCGAAACCTACGAGTCCTTGATGCGGCATCCGGAGCGGCTGGAAGACCTGCTGCTGGCCGGCGCCGCCAAGGCGCGTGCCATCGCCACGCCCTTCACGACCAAGCTGCGCCATGCTGTTGGCCTGCGCGACCTACGGGCGCAGGGCGGTGAGAAGCAAGCCAAAGTTGCCAAGGTGGCCTTGCCCGCCTTCAAGCAATACCGTGAAAGCGACGGGAAGTTCTACTTCAAGCTGGTGGATGCGCAAGGCAAGCTGCTGCTGCAAAGCGCTGCTTACGCCAGCCCCAAGGACGCTGGCCAGGCCATCCGCGCCTTGCAGCAGGACGATGCGGCACTGGCTCAATTTGCACCAGTGGGCGACGTCAGCCAACAAGAGGTTGCCAAGGCCTTGCACCAACTGCGCGACGCCGCCTGAGCGCTGCTACAATAGCGATCTTTCGAGACACCCCGGAGAGGTGGCAGAGTGGTCGAATGTACCTGACTCGAAATCAGGCGTAGGGGCGACCCTACCGAGGGTTCGAATCCCTCCCTCTCCGCCAGACAGCCAATAAAAACGGGCCTTCACGGCCCGTTTTTATTTCCATCCGACCTTAAGCCGATGTCACGGTGATCTTGTGCAGGTCTACGATCACAGAGGAAGCGGGATTGGGCGGGATGAAACGGGCCGACGCGGGACAAACCCAATGAAATCAGGCCTTTAGAGGCGTTTTAGGCCATCCATGCGGCACCAGCAGCAGACCACGATAAATTTGGGCGCTGGGGTCGATCTGGGGGATGAACACCGGCTGCGGGTCCGGCCCTGTCAGTCTGTACGTCACGGCCTCTAAATGACGCTTCAAAGCCTCTTGATGCACGTCCAGCCCCAATGAAACCACCTCTTCCATGCTGGGGGAGCGTGCATCCAGGGCGGAGAGCAAGAGGCGGGTGGCTGGCATGGGGTTCATTCTAGGGGAATCAGGTCAAAGCAGGAACAGCACTTCCGACTTTGCTCCCAATGACGGCACCAGCGAAGTCGGAAGTGAAGTCCATGTTATCCAACCACATTTTCATCTGTGGATAACTTGTCGGGGCCAGCCATCTCAGGGGCCTCGAAGAGACTCGGCTGGGTACGGCTCCGAGCGATGGCCAGGCAGCGGCGGTAGATCTGGTAGACGCGGACATAACTGAGTTCGAATTCCTTCGCCAGCTCATGGGCGTTGCCCCGCTTCATGCGATGGTAGATCTCCAGATCCCGCTTGCTCAGCTTGAACTGGGCGTCAGCGTTCATGTAGACGTTCTGCCCCTTCCAGTGCTCGCTCAAAAAGTCGGCTAGGTCATTGCCAATGTCGCAGGCAACATCTTCCGGCATGTTGTGCTTCTCGATCAGTCGAGTTGCGGTCTGCTCGGCCACGTCAGCCAGCAGCTCGTGGCGGCGGACGTCGGCGTTTGTCTTAACCATTGAAGTGCTCATTTTGTAGGCGCTCCTGTGCGGTTTTGCTGGTAGGTCAGGGCCTGAGATATCCGCTCCAGATCACGGACATGGCACCACTCGAAAAACTGAGGTGCTTCGTCGCCCAGCATCTGTTTGGCGATGCCGTCGGCATATGTGTCGGGCTTGCGGTCCAGGCTGATGAGCTGGGCGCGAATGCGGCGCACCAGGGGCCGCGCATCGGCGGACGGTGTAGGACGTGCTGGGCGATTGGCCGTTTTCGATGCGGCCGGCTTGAATCCGCAGGCCTTGAGGTGTGCCAGCACGCGCTGGCGACCGGTGTGGTCGAGATCGGCTGCGCTGTGCACGCGGCCCTGCGTCCAGAGCATGGCGCGGTAGTCCTCGTCGGTCATGGCGAGGGCCTTCTTGGCTAGGTGGATTTTGGCCAGGTCGCTGTTGCGATGGTCGCGGGCGAGCTTGCTCATGATGTTGCCTTAGCCTTGAAATCCTTGCCTTTTGGGGCCATGACCAGGTCGCGCTTTTCGAGCCACCGTTCGACCAGGACGGCGCTCAGCTCCTGGTAGTCAGTGGAGAAGCCGCCCGTCATCAGGGTACGGCCATCACGGGCTTGGATATTGCAGATGAGCTTGATGCATTCAACCTGCAGCTGTTCTTGTGCTGGCTGCTCCGAGAAAACCCGTGTGAGTGAACGGCGCATGATCTCGAACGCAATCAGACCGCCGACCAGGCCACCGAGGATGGATGCTGCCAGCAACATCGATATCTGGTTCATGCCGGCACCTCATCCCAGGTTCTGTCGTCGAGCAGGCGGCCGGCGGCTTTCTTGCCGATCTTGAAGGTCATCATGGCCTCGGTGCCCTGAAGGAAGGCCATCGGCTCGGTGATGCTGTGGGTGCTCCCGTCGTGGTGAATAACGGTCGTGTCAACTGTGCAGCGCCGGCCGTGTATATCGTCAAGGGTTCCCTGATCCTCGTTCGGCTTCGCCTTCACATTCGACACGTAGAGGCATCCGTGCTCGGCCTCTTCCATCTGGTTGATGGGCTTCCACTCCCCCCACTGCTTGAACATGAACGGAACGCCGGCCGCCTGGCACTGGTCGCGCAGGCTTCGAGGGTAGTCGGGGTGCATTGGCCGGGCTACGTGGCCGCTTTCTCCGCCAGCGATAACCCAGTCAAGGCGCGGATGCATCGGGCCATGCGCATCAGCAACTGATGTTCCGTACCAATCGAGGAAGTCCTCTTCCCATGTATCGCTCGTATTGCGCCAGCGCTCAACTTCATCCTCCCAGAGTCCGGGCTTGAGCGCATCGATCTCGTTGGTTTCACGGTCCTTGTTCAGATGGCGCAGGTCCACCGGTCCGAGCAACGGCTCCATGCTCACAAATAGCACGCGCGCACCGAGTTCACTTCGCGTCCTTAGTAACGCCGGGATGTTCTGATCGGCACGGTCTTGATCCTCTGCCGTCGTGCCCAGCCACACGTTGTCTGGAAGGAAGCGCGATCCATTGCCGGCGATAGCTCCGCTGGCATGCACCATGCGCATGATGTTTTGCGGCCGTTTTGTCAGCAGCAGCCAGTCCAGGTTGGGAGTGATTCGGATCAGCTCGAAGAGATCGGCGCGCCATTCCTCAGGCACCTGGTTGTCAAACACATCTGCCAAGCTGGCGCAGAACACCCGGTAGCGGATGCCCAGGCGTGCTGCCTGCAGATTCCACTTGAGCGGCTGATGCCAGTTGGCAGCGCTGGTACGACGGCGTTCAGCACCCGGCCCCCACTGCACGCCCAGCGCGCGCACGGCGGTGTTGACTTCGGCGTAGCAATGGTCGCAAGCCGGGCTGACCTTCTGGCAGCCCATCCACGGGTTGAAGGTGTGGTGCGCCCACTCGATCTTGGTGTTTTCAGCCACGGCAACCTCCTGCGAAGTGGAAAACCCGCAAGTGGAATTTCAGGTCGTGACGAAATACTGTGTTGGCATTCTTGAAGGAGTTGCCAATGCGCAGACGTAAAAAGAAACCTATCGACTTCAACGCACTCGTGAAGCTGATCGCTTCAGCCGTTGAGCTGTTCCGGTTGGTCTTGCTGATGAGCCAGTGACGGGGGGCTGTCATCACAACCCCCCTGTCAGCTGGGCGAAGCGGTTGAGGAACTGGACGCGGGCCGTGAGCGGATCGACCGGCACGACCGTCATGGCCAGGGGGACGATGCCGGGGATGGTTTCCCATTCCCATTCGTCGCTGTGGTGGGGCATGAGGTCGCGCTGCTCGGTGGCCAGCATGATGAGGTCGGCCTGCTTGACTTCAGCCGGCAGCGTGGCGGACAGACCGAATCGAGTAAGGACGGCGGCCTCCACCTTTTTCTCAATGGCTTGGTAGTCGGGCAGCAGGCGCTTGAGCGGTGCGGCCACGTCGCCCACGAAGGCCTCAGCGGCATCGTGCAGGAGGCCGGCCAAGGCGTTTTCTGGCGAGACGATGTGGGAGACGTAGACCGAGTGCTGCGCCACGCTGTAAAACCGGTTTACATGGCCGGTGTAGCGGCAGATGTGGGCCAGCGCGTGCGCGATTTCTTCGATCTCGAACTCGTTGCTGTTCGGGTAGACGAAGTTGAAATAGCGGCCGGCGGCTGTGAGAATGTCTGGCCTCATGATGGGTCTCCTGTCCAATACCACGTCAACTTGTCGCCCTCGATCAGCCGTTCAAGCAGGCGATCGCCCCAGGGTTCGATCAGCCACTTCCAGATGCCGATCGCGCTGGTGATGGAGAAGCCGATCTGCTGCACCAGCAAGAACCAGTGGCTGTAGCCATAGCTGAAGGCGATCCAGCCGGCGTTGCTGAGCGCAAAGAACACCCAGCCCCAGGGTGCAACCCTGCCCTTCAGTGCCAGCAGCAAGCTGCCCAGCAGGCCGCAGGCGCTGGCGAACAGCTCGACCAGGGTCAGGGGCTGGCTCAAGGCCAGCAGGGCGGCCTGGTAGAGGGTGGTCAGTTCGTGCGTCATGCCGGCACCGCCTCTTCTCGCAGCTGCCACTCGACCAGGTAGCCGTTGAGAGGCATGGTGTAGTAGTCGGCATAGAAGTCGATCAGTTCTGCCACGCCGGGGAAACCGCAGGCGCGGGCGAAGCGGTGCGTGGCCAGGCTGTCGAGCTTGAGGCCGTCGATGACGATGGCGGGCTCATAGGCGTCATAGGAAACAAGCACCTGGCGCACGGCATCAACGCGGCCGACGCCGAGCGCACGCTGGCCGCTGAACAGCTCGACCAGGTTGCCGCTGTTGACCTTGCGCAGGCGGATGGCCTGGCGGATGCGGCCGGCAGCAACGTCGGCGGCGAAGCGCGGATAGAAGTTGATAACTGGCATGGTTTCCTCGTTGTGAATTTGTGGCCCGTCTCGTGGAGCCATACGGTCAGCGCCTGGTGGAAAGGAGGACACCATCACTGGCTGCGAACGTCGGTTTTTTGGCTGATGGCAACTGCCTGTACAGGTGGAGCTGCTTGGACCGGGGCACTCAACGGCTAATCCCCACCGGCCTATCGCGCCCCTCGGCGGCCGGCTGCGCGTAGTCATGGTCAGTGCACCCGGGCGGCTTCGGCCACGATCTGCTTGGTGGCCTCGATCCAGCATTGACGGGTTCCTTCGTCGAGCTGTTCCCAGGTCTGCACGTGGCCGGCCAGGCCTTCGGTGTCCATGCGCTGGGCGTGTTTGCAGTAGGCGGCGTAGGCGCTGGCCGCGAGTTGTGCGTAGCTTTTCATGGGGTGCTCCTGGTAGTGGGCCTGGGCTGGTGCTGATGGCAGATCGCCATTGCGGTGGTCTTGAAACCAAAGCGTTTGCACTGCCAGGTGGCGGTGTCGTAGGGCGGAATGCGGTCGGCGCGAACCTCTTCACCTTGCGCGCAGTTCTTGCAAGCCTGGCGCTGGTTGGCGGGCTGGTAGCCGGCGCTGGCTTTGACAACGGCGATGGTGCTCATGTCGCACCTGCCTTGAAGCGCTGCATATCGGTCAGCGGATAGAGGATGAACTTGCCGTCGTCGATCTGAGCCTTGCCACCCTTGCGCAGCTTGGCGTGGTTCGTCACGGTCTTCTTGCACCAGAGCCAGGCTTGACCAGGGCGGCTCTCGATGACCTTGCCTGCTGCGTCGAGGTCCCACTCCAGGAAGTCCTGGCCGTGGTCTTCAAAGCGGATTGTGGTGGCCACCTTGGAGAACTTGCGCAGGCGGGCCTGCAGGGCCTTGATGACGGTGGCTTGCAGGCGCTCGTTGTTCACGTTGGCCAGCGCAGCTTCGCACTTTCCACGGTTGAGGTGGCGAACCACCTGCAGGCGCTCGCCGACATCGATGCTGGTGTGGAAGATCGAGTTCATGCCTCTTCTCCCACATCCTTGAGCAGCGCATCGACCATCTTGTCGACCTCGCTGTCCACGGGCTTGATCACGACCTGGTCTCCGGCTTCGGAGACAGTGACGCCGATCTTCTTGAGGTCTGCAGCGCTGAGCTGGGCCAGCGCATCCTTGACCGGAGTCTCCTTCTGCTTGATAAGCACGTCAGCCTGGTCGGGAAGATGCTTCTTGATGCGTGCCACCACAGAGTCGGCATCCTCGAAGCTGATCGTTCCCTTGCCCTTCTGGTAGCCCACCTTCACGCCGCTGAAAACCTGTGTTTTAGGTTTGGTGAAACAGTCGGGGTGGGCCTCGATCAGGGCGCGCAGCGAGGCCTCGGCCTCGACGGCTTTGGCCACGGCTTTCTTGATACCAGGAATGTGGTCCTTGCGCAGCGCAGCCAGGCCATCGTTGAAGGCGCTGACCTTCTCGGTCAGGAGCTGGCGTACGGTGGAATACACCTCGGCGCGTTTGCTGATGTTGTCGATTGCAGTCATGGTTTGAATTTCCTATCAAATGCGGTTGAATCAGGTTTTCAGGGTGAGCTGGCCGATCAGCTCTGGCATGGAGATGCGGCGCATGCGGCTCTCCAGTGCGAGGCTGCTCATGGCGCGGCTGCGCAGGAACTGCAGGGTGTGCTCCAGCTCTTCGGGCGTCTCGGCCATGTAGTAGCCGCTGCTGGGGTGGCCGCAGATGTGGGCACCGTCCATGCGCAGGTCAGTGATGATCTGGCGCACCTTGCGCTCCTGCGGTTCATTGGCGATGAGCTGGCCGGTGATGCGGGCCACCAGGTCGCGCACGTGGATGCCGTTGGTTTGGCCGATGTGGTGGCTCAGCTCGGTGAGCACCTGGGCGGGGGTGATCTGCATCATGGCGGGGCTCCTCAGTGAATGATGGAAGGTGCGGGGTGCTGATCGGGCTCGGCTGATGCCGGCACGCTGGTGCGAGCCGGGCGTGGCTCGGCCAACTGGCGATACAGGATTGAGCCGCCCAACTCCAGCAGGGAAGCGGCGACCTTTTCAATCTGGCCGTGCCGATTACCAATCTGGATGTACGCATTCAAGAGCGCATCGAGCTGGACAGGTGGAGGCAAGTTGTGCAGCAGGTCATTCAGCCGCTCGATCGTCTCTCTTGTCATGGCCAGGGATGCTTCAAGCTCCTGTTGGTTCATCGGATAGCTCATACGGTTTTCTCCTGTTGTCGTTGTGCGTATTCCCATACCGATGCACAGCGCCCGCCTGGCAGGTGATGACCGTAAAAGATGAGTGGGTCGGCCTTGTCAGCCAGGCGTGCGCGTTGCTGGCGACGCCAGTCGGCTGGGCTTAAGTTGGCTGTTGCGCCATCTGAATCATCGCTGCCGGGAAACCAGGTGGACGAGGAAGGCGGCCTGGAGCGAACGCAACGGGCCTCGCCGCACTGGCGCATGTTTTCGAGCAGCTTGATGATCCGGCAACGATCGACCGCACCGAAGCGCTGCTCGATGAGGGAGAACTGGATGCCTTTGTCCTGGTGCTGACACAGCAGGTTTTTCATGGCCTCGCGCAGGATGGAGGTATGGCCGCGTGCGCCCATGTCAGGCTCCCAGCCGGACGAGATCGCCCAGCGCAAGGATGAGGTAGCCGAGCTGCGACCAGGCATCGTTCGTATCCACCAGCAGCACAGCGACTGCCAAGGTCATGACGCCAATGAACAGCGGGTTGCTCAGTTCGTCATAGCCGGGGTTCGACCGGCGCAATGTGCGCGCCTTGATGCGTCTGGCTTGGTTGATGGCTCGACGTGAATCCAGCCAGGCTTTGATGTGGACCCAGCGGTGGCGCAGGCGGTTGATGGTGATCATGCGGCACCTCCCTGGAAGCTGATCCAGTCCATCCAGGCGTCATGGATGGCCAGGCGGCGCTGGATGCCATAGAAGCGCTGCAGCCGGCGTGCCCTGCGCTTGATCCAGCTGAATCGATTGGCGCTGCTCATGTCGTTGCTCATGACAAATCCTTTCGGTTTGGGCAGGTTTTGCAGGCGCGGCCCAGCGCGGCGCGCAGGGGGTTGGTGAAGGCCATCGGCATGGCCTGGTTGTCCAGGCAGCTGCGCTTGCTCAGGTCACCCATGACCGGGCAGCGCACTGTCTCGGCCATGTACTGGCCCCGGATGCGTTGCTCCATCGCGGCCACGTTGGCCGGATACTTGTCATGCAGCAGCGTGCTCACCACGGTGACACTCACATCCAGATCGGCAGCCGCCCGGCTCTGCGATCCCAGGCGTCTCACGGCCTCCTTCAAAGCGGCCTTCACGTCAGGGGGCAGGACGTTGCTGGGTTTATTCGAGGCCATCGCAGACCTCCTGGGGTGTTTGCAAGTCGGCGAACTCCCCGGTGTTGCGGTCGAACACCACCTTCTTGCGTGTGATGGCCGGCGCATGCGGGCCGGTGTTCTTGACCAGGCGGTGCCTGGCCGGCACACCGGGCTTGGCCGGGCGTACTGTCGTCAGATAGCCGGCGCGTGCCATGTGAACCACGTAGCTCTTGGCGGTCTGCGGTGTGACCTGCACTTCGCCCAGGGTCGCGGCCTTGGCGATGTCGGTGTAGTCGAAGCTGGGCAGCACCTTCATGGCGCGCCACATGGCCTCGTTCCCGCTCCCCTGCGATACCTTGGCACCCTTGCGGCTGATGCGCGGGACCTCGCCCTGGCGCTTGGCCAGCACGAACTGGATGGGCTTGCCCATCACGCCTTTGCTCGCGCCCGTGCCGCCCACACGCTTGAGGAAACCGGCCTTCTCCAGGTCATCGAAGTAGTCGTCAACCAGCGTCCAGCTCACCATCGGCTCGCAGTGGTCCTGCACGGCCGTCTTGTCGAAGCTGTGGCCCTTGCCGGCGTCGATCAGCAGCATGGCCTCCCAGACCCTTTCACGCGGGGTTTTAAGGCCGCGTAATTCCACGTTAATGGGCTTGCGGCTCATCGTGCCCCCTTGCCCGAACGCAGGCCCAGCATGGCCACCGTGGGCGTGCTGGTACCGGCGCGCCTGCATTCCTCGCGCAGGGCCTTGATCTCGTTGTAAACCCGGCGTGCCACCCCGGCCGTCTTGTTGACCAGGCCATCGATCACGTCTTGCGTGAAGGTCAGGTCGACAGCGTGGTGCGCGGCCAACTTGCGCACGTCGTGCGCATCGCAGGGTGCGGCTTCCTTCCAGACCAGCACCCGATCGTGGAAGCGCTCATGCCGTGAGAGCAGCTTGCGCTTGAGGTCTTGCTCACCGATCAGGAAGATCGGGATGGTGGTGTTGTCGTGGATGGTGCGGATGAAGTCGATGGTGTTCTTCTCGGCGATGTAGTCCACCTCATCCAGCACCAGGGGGCGCCCGAGCTGCTGCAGGCGCTTGACGATCTGCTCGTACAGCACCGACACCGGCCACTGGCTCTTGGTGACAATGCCCAGCTCCAGGCACAGCAGCTGGGCCAGCGTCTTGGTGGTGTCGAACATGCGGATGGCCACAAACACCGCATTGCGGCCCTGCGGGTGAGCCAGGTACATGGCGGCCTGCGTCTTGCCGTAACCTGGCGGGCCGTACAGCACGGCCATGTGCGGGGCGCCCAGGTCATCCACGTCAGTGACCTGGTTGATCGCCTCGATGGCGAACGCCACGTTGGTGAGCTTGGCGACCTGTTGGCCGGGCTGGAACAGGTCGGATTGATTGTCGGTTGCCTTTGTCATACACTTTCCTTTGTCTTCACTGAATTGCCTTCGGTTGAGATACCCACTGAGAGCCCGTCAGCGTTACCGCGCTGGCGGGTTTTTCTTCATCCGGTGGCCTCGTCGGCCATCGGGTCAGAACCTTCATGCAGCTCGTGCCAGGACTCGAATTCCTTGCTGCCCTGGTACTTCTCTGCCCACTCCAACTCGCGGGCGCTGATCGCCTCGCCACGTACCTTGCGCGCCTGCAGCCGCACCCAGGTGCTGTAGCGATTGATCGGGGTAGCCAGCGGCAGCACTGGCGCGGCGGCCGGCCTGGTGTTGTCTTGCGCGTCGAACAGGGCGCGCGCCGTGGCGCGGGCGCTGTCCTGGGTTGATGTGTCCAGGCTGGCCAGCACTGAGTCGATGGCCGGCGTGGTGTGCTCCAGCACGCGCGGGGCCAGTCGGTGCACGTTGGTGGCCTGGGCCTCTGCTGCCTGTTCGCGCTCGTTGTAGAGGGCCTGTACAGCCTGTTTGGTCAGGCGCTTCTTCATGCTCTTGCGCAGCTGGTCGACCATCGGCTTGATGCTGGCCGCCTCGATGGCACGGGCCTTGGCCGCCAGTTCGCCCCGGTTGATGCCCAGCATGGAGTGGTCCAGCGCGCGGCAGATGAAGGAGCCGTCCATTGCAAACACATGCAGCGTGCCCAGGTCCAGCTCGTCCTGGCGGCAGCGCACCGTGCTGCCGATATGGGCGGCCAGCTCGGGGGCGGCAAACCAGCCGCTGCCCAGCGATATGCCGCGCTTGCCCACCACGCGGGTGCCCTTGCCGGCCACGGCCATCAGGAAGATATCCAGCGCCCGCTCGTCCAGGCGCACCACATGCGTGGTATGGCGCTCGGCCATCTCGTTCGGGCTGCATCCCAGCTCAGAATGCACACGGTCGTGGTATTCATCCAGCCAGCCGTTGATGATGTCCTGCAGCTGGCGTGCGCCCATGCGCAGGTCGATGCCGCCCAGGCCGAAGCGCTGGGCAAAGCTCTTGGCCGACTCGATGGCCTTGCGCTCGGCCACGCTCTTGCCGACGAAGCCCTCCAGCATGGGGAACAGGTCGTGCATCAGCGTGCCGATGAAGCGCTCCACGTAGGGCTTCTGCTCCGGGCTGAAGGGGGTGCAGAGGATGTGCTCGATGCCCAGGCTGTCGAGCGCAAAGTCGTAGTCCTGTGCCGTGTAATCCTTGCCGTTGTCGGTCTTGATCTGCTCGGGCTTGCCCCAAGCCAGCATGCACAGCCGCGTGACGGCCTTGACCGCATTGCTGCTGCTGCTGGGGGCCACCACCACCTTGGCGCGGCGGGTGAAGACGTCGATGCTGGCGATGATGGCGTGGCGCCGAACCTCGCCGGTACCGGCGTCCACCAGGTTGAACGCCAGATCGGCACGCTGCTGGGCGTCGCCGATGGTGCTGTCCTGCTGCCACTGCTGGTTGGGGCGGGTGATGCCGTCGCTCTGCGATCCGAAGGCGGCGCGGTACTTGTTCTTGTAGCCGTCGGGGTTCTTGAACATCAGCAGCGCGGGTGCGTTGCTGTCCTTGAAATCACGCATCCAGCGCTTCAGGGTGCTGGTGGGCGGGGTGCGGTCCTTGCCCAGCTGGTCACGGATCACGCGCTGCACCTGGCGTGCTGTCGGGTCGTGCATTTCAGCCAGTGCGGCAATGAAGACGTCGTTCAGCTCGTCATCAAGCGTTAAAGCGCTTTTGCCCTTGTCTTTACGAGGCTTGCGCTCCAGCAGAGCTTCAACTCCCTGGGTGCGCCAGGCGCGGTACCACTTGTCCAGCGTCTTGGCCGGGATGGTGGGGTACGCCTGCCGGGTGTTGGCATGCGCCTCGATGTGCCCCGCAGCCCAGATCTGCACGAACTCCTGGATCGCCGGCCAGACAGCCGTGCCGCGCAGGGCGTGGTATTTCTCGAAGCGTTGGAACAGATCCAGCCTGGGGTTGCGCTCCGGGTCAAAGCCACCGCGCGCCTCCAGGGTGATGCCGTACTTGGCCATCGACGTGGCGCAGGCCTGAACCTGGGCAATTTCCTTGGCGCGCTTGCCGGCGGCAATGGCGTCGGCTGCTGGCTTCACGGACCCCGCTGCCTGTGCGGCCAGGGCCTGCTGGGTTTCGGGCGGAAGGTCGGTGCTGAGATATTCAAAGGCCTGCCCACCCCTGACGGTGCGGGTGCGGCAAGACCAACCTGACGCTTGCGCGCGCATCAGCACACCGCGCTGTGTAGATGGGAGGCCCGGCAAGCCTGCGAGTGACGCCGCTGGATGCCAACTCATACGCGGGCCTCCGATGCTGTCTGCCTGCGCTTGCGCGGCATGGTGATGGCGATCTTGCGGGTCTGCCGATATGCCAGGGCGCGATCGGCCGGGTTCTTGTAACGCGACGGCCAGATGTCCTCCGGCTTCATGCCCAGCGCCTTGGCTACCAGCTGCTCGGCGGCCAGCCAGGGGCTGGTCAGCACGCGCTGGATGTGGCTGTAGTCGTTCTGCTGGGCAATCTTGCGCAGGCTGGTGCCTTGCTTACGCAGGGCAGCAATCACGTCAGCCGGGTGCATATCCCCGTGTGCTGATGTCGCTTTATTTGTGTTCATGCCCATGATTATGAACACAAACTGCACAATTTCAAAATATTTTTGCTACAGGGTTTGTACCAATGCCCAAATTCATGTGTTTTTTGGACTTCTTACAAAGTCTGGTTTGCATTTTTTAATGTGCGTGTACAGAATAGTGACCATGAACACAAAAGAAACAGCGCCGATGGCTTCCGGCGACGCTAAGCCTTTTTCTGTTGAGGAGCCCGTCAACTGGTACTTGCACCATGCGGCGGCGACATCCGACAGGGCTGTGGCGAAGGAGCTTAGAAACTCCGCCCGTGATGAGTACATGCGGCAGTTCGGCCAGCGATGTAAGTTGGCGCGCGGCTCGATGCAGGTCGACGATGTCGCCAGCATGATCGGCGTGCACCGCAACACGATCTGGAACATCGAGCGCGGCCAAAGCCTGCCGGACGCCTTTGAACTGGAGGTGATTGCCAAGGCCTACAAGACGACTCTTGTGAAGCTACTGGAGGGCGTCAGTGACAAAGCGCCATCGGCTTCGAGGATAGAAAAAAGCGTACGTGCCGTGGAGCAGGACGGCTTCGTCTACGTGCCGCTGTTCAATATCAAGGTGTCGGCGGGCAATGGCGCCTTCAGTGATATCGAGGCCGTCATCACCATGCGCCCTTTCGATGCGAACTACATCCGCTACGAGCTGGGCATCGCCCACAACAACATTGCCATGACCACTGTGATCGGCACATCAATGGAGCCGTGGCTGCATTCCAAAGACACAGTGCTGACCGATCTGAACGATTGCGAGGTGGTCACCGAAGGTGTCCACATCGTCCGGCTCGACGGCGCTCTGCTGGTCAAGAAGCTGCAGCGCCTGCCAGGCAAGGTGCTGCGCGTGAGCAGTTTCAACCCGGCCTATGAGCCGTTCGACATCCAGGGCCATGAAGACGCAGACCGTGACTTTGCCGTGATCGGCCGGGTGCGCTGGGGTGGCGTGACATTCAATTAAAGGGAGACAGCAATGAAGAACACTCTTTTGGGTCTGATACTGGCAATCGGCGCAGCCATCCTATTGTCGGGTTGTGGTGACAAGGCTGTTTCGTCCGGCGCCGCTCCGGCTATTGCTGCAGCGCCTGCCATGCCGCAGCATCTGTACGCCATCAAGGACGGGCAGGAATACGGTTATGAGCAGGGCATCAGCGAGAGCGATCGCCAGAATGGGCAGGCCGCCGTCAAGCTCATGATGTTCAGCTACCTGGGGCACAAGGGAGACCTCTACCAGGTCATGCTGAAGAACGGCAACGTGCGCACGGTGGCCGAATGCGCCAAGCCCTGCGACTTCGCCAAGGTGTACACCTTCGTGGGCGACCGGTTTGCCAACAAGGAAATGCTCAAGCTGACGCCTACGGCCATTGTCTCTTCGGTCTTCGCCGACGCGATGACTGGTCAACTCGACCAGCTCAAGGGTGAGCAAAACGGCACCGCTGTCACCTTCTGGGTGGACGGCGATGCAAAGCGGCTGGTGGTGGCCGACGCCAAGACTTCGGGCGTGGTACGGTAAACCGTTAGGGTTTCATCTTCTCCCACTCGGCTGCACATCCAGAGCAGCCCATATGGTGACTAAAGCGTTTTAGTAGTCACCTTCGCGCGCACGCGGGAACATCGCCCGCATGCAGCCCACTTTTCAAACTTCAATTGCGCACCAGGTCGGCGAGCCGCAAGGCCGGCCGGTTGACCTGGTGGTCATCCATTGCTCGGCCACGACCAGCGGCAAGCCGCTGTATCAGGGCGAGCCGGGCAAGCCTGGTTACCTCAACGCGCCGCAAGTCATCAACGCCTGGCACGCGGCGCGCGGCTTCAAGCGTGCCCCGGATGCTGTGCGCGCCTTCAGCTCCAAGCTCCCCTCCATCGGCTACCACTACGTGATCGACCTCACCGGTGAGGTGTGGTCTGGTCGGGGCTTGAACGAGGTGGGCGCGCATGCGGCCAACTTCAACGCGCATTCGGTTGGCATCTGCCTGGTGGGAGGCGTCGAGCGTGAAGGCCGGTATACACCGCAGCAGTGGAAAAGCCTGCAGCAGGTGGTGGCCATGCTGCTCACTGAGTACGGTATTCCCTGCGCGGCGCCGAAGCGCACGTTCAGCAAGAGCTACCCGCTGGGCTACACGATGGCGGGCGGCGTGTGCGGCCACCGGGATCTGTCGCCCGACACCAATGGCAACGGCCTGGTGGAGCCGTTCGAGTGGCTCAAGACCTGCCCCGGCTTCGACGTGCGTGCCTGGCTGGCGCGCGGCATGCAGCCGGAAGACAAGAACATTTTCACCGGGGTAACAGCATGAAATGCAAGCCCTGCTGGAAGTCCAAAACGCTGTGGTTCAACGCCATCATCCTGATGCTGGCGGCGGCTGAATTGCAGCTCCATGTGCTGCAGGGCGTGCTGCCCGGTGGGTTATTTGCCTGGCTGGCCTTCGGGCTACCGGTGTTTAACGCAGCCCTGCGCCTTATCTCCAGCAGCGCCATCACCCTGAAAAAGGCGCCCAAATGACCTGGCTGCGCTTCATCGTAATTGCCAGCCTGGTTGCCGCGATCGGGGTGGGTCTGCAGGCTTTGCGATCGCACCTGATCGGCATCGGCGAGGCGATTGGCGAGGAGCGGGTGCAAGGACGATGGGACAAGCAAAAGCTCATTGACTCGGCCGAGACCCAGCGCCTGGCAAGGGAGCGCGCAGCCGAGCAGGCCGAACGAGACCACAACGCACAAAGGAATGCCAATGAACAAGCCCAACGTGAAGAAGCTGCACGGCGCCGCATTGCTGCTGGCAATGCTGTTGCTGAGCGCCTGCGCCGCACCATTGACGCCCTCAACCAGCGTGATCTGTCCGCCGCCGGTGGAGATCCCAGATCTGCCGCCCTCGCTGCAGAAGCCGCCGCCGCAAGGCAGCTTTTTGGAAGCTGCTCAGAAAGATATCGAGGGCTGGCTGCAGACGCTGACATCCTCCGGGACCAGGTGATCGGGCTGCAGGCCGATGCCATGTTTGTCTGTCGGCCTTCCAAATACACAAACACCGGGGAGAACGAGCTTGGGAAACATTGATTACAGCGCCGCCAAGTTCTGGCTGGACATCGGCCACTGGATAGCGCTGTTCGCGCTGGCCATCTGGAGCTACCTGCGTACCAAGGACAACGACAACGCTTCGGCCGTCAAGAGCGTGGCGCAGGAGCTGGCGAGCTTCATCAAGGCCAGCAACGAAGCCAACCACGACCAGAACAACCGGATCACGATCCTGGAGGAAGCGGTGAAACACGCGCCAACCGACCAGGAGGTGGCGCAGATCGCCAACAACGTGGCCTCGATGCGTTCGCGCCTGGAAGGCCAGTCGCAGCTGCTGCAACGGGTTGAGCACCAGACCAACCTGATCCACGAACACCTGTTGAAGAACCGCTGATGTCTTTTCAAACCACCCTGACCGAGGACCGCCGCCTCTCGCTGCTGCTGGTGCTGGCCGAGACGCCGGGCTACAGCGCCAACGCGTTCCTGCTGCGTGACGCCATTGCCCAGATCTACGGCCACAGCGCCAGCATCGACCAGGTGCGCACCGACATTGCCTGGCTGGCCGAGCAGCAGCTGGTGACCTCGCGCACTGTGAGCGAAGTGACCCTGGCCACCCTGACTGCACGCGGTGCCGATGCTGCTGCCGGGCGCGCGGTGGTGCCGGGCGTGAAAAAGCCGATGCCGTAAGAGGTGGGAATGACCACTAAAAGCACCTTTAAGCGCAAGCCTTCGCGCCCCAGCAGCATCCTGCAGCTCGATCCGCGCGTCAAAGAGGCGGTGGACGCTGCCGTGCGCGAGGGCCGCCTTACCATCGACCAGATCGTGCAGTTGATCGCCAAGGAAGGCGAAGAGGCTTCACGCTCGTCCGTAGGCCGCTATGTGAAGAATGCACGCGAGCGCATGGAGGACTACCGCCAGGCTCAGCAGATCGCAGCGGTGTGGGTAGACAAGCTGGGCAAGGAACCCGATGGAGACATCGGCCGCATGCTGCTGGAGATGCTGCGTGTGGTGGCCTTCAAGAGCATCGGCGACATCGAGAGCGCCAGCCCCGAGGATCTGATGTTCCTGGGCAAGGCCCTGAAGGACATTGCCGGCGCCGACAAGCTGGTGGTGGACCGCGAGATCAATCTGCGCAAGCTGATCCAGGCGCAGGCCGAGAAGGTGGCTGCCGACGTGGCCAAGACGGCCAAGAAGGCCGGCATGACCGCCGAGACGGTGGAGCTGATCCGCAGCCAGATCCTGGGCATCCCGGCGACCAAGGCCAAGGGGGCGGCGTGATGGCCGTCATCACCCCGGAGATGCGCGCCCTCGGCGAGCAGGCCGAATACCAGTTCGAGCGCCGCGCACCGGCCGTGTTGCTGCCCTATCAGCAGCGCTGGCTGGCAGACAAGAGCAAGGTCAAGGTGGTGGAGAAAAGCCGCCGCATCGGGCTGAGCTGGGCCGAAGCCTGCGACTCCGTCTTGTGCGCGGCGGCGGCCGACGGCATGGACGTCTGGTACATCGGCTACGTCAAGGACATGGCCATCGAGTTCATTCTCGACTGCGCTCAATGGGCCGAGCACTTCCAGAGCGTGGCCGATGCCATCGAGATCTCGGAAGACGTGTTCCTGGAGGGTGAGGAGAAAAAGAGCGTCTTCGCGTTCAGCATCAAGTTCGCCAGCGGCAACCGCATCACGGCGCTCAGCTCGAAGCCGCGCAACCTGCGCGGCAAGCAGGGCCGCGTGATCCTGGATGAAGCTGCCTTCCATGAAAACCAGGCTGAGATCCTTAAGGCGGCAATGGCGCTGTTGATCTGGGGTGGCGACCTGCGAGTGATCTCCACCCACGACGGCGATGACAACCCCTTCAACCAGCTGATCAAGGACACCCGCGCCGGACGTTTCCCTTACAGCGTGCACCGCATCACCTTCAACGATGCGCTGGCCGATGGCCTCTATGCCCGCATCTGCCTGAGAACAGGAGAGGAATGGAGCCTGGAGGCGCAGGCCAAGTGGGCGGACGAGATCCGCGCCTTCTATGGCGACGACGCCGAGGAAGAGCTGGATTGCGTGCCCAAGCACGGCAGCGGCGCCTTTCTGACGCGCGAGCTGGTGGAGCGCTGCATGCGCCAGGGATGGAAGGTGCTGCGCGACCAGCGCACACCCGACTTCACCTTCAAGCCGGAGCGCACCCGCGAGCTGGCAATCCTGGACTGGTGCGAGGAACATCTCAAGCCCGAACTCGATGCCCTGCAGGATCTGCTCGGCGAGGGGGTGACCAGCTATCTGGGCGGGGACTTCGCCCGTGTGGGCGACCTTTCGGCTTTCGTTCCCCTGATCCAGCTCCGCACCCTCAAGCGCCGTGCGCCCTTCATCGTGGAGTTGCGTGGCATGCCATTCAAGCAGCAGCTGCAGGTGCTGTGGTACATCCTCGATCGACTGCCCCGTTTCGTGGGCGCGGCGCTCGACTCGCGCGGCCTGGGCATGCAGATGGCCGAGCAGACGGCGCAGCACTACGGCCAGACGCGCATTCTCATGATCCAGGCCACCCAGCCCTGGTATCTGGAGAACCTGCCGCCCTACAAGGCGGCTTTCGAGGATCAGTTGATCGAGCTTCCGATGGACGCCGATGTGCTGACAGACCATCGCGTGCCGCGCGTCATCAAGGGCGTGCCCCAGATCCCGGAACTGCGCACTTCAGACGCCCAGAAGAAGAAACGCCACGGCGACACCTTCATTGCCGGCGCCCTGGCCTGGCATGCCAGCCGCACTCTGGCCGGCGCCAACGACTACGGCTACGAGGCCGCACCGGCCCGTCACGGCCGCTGGGATGCACCTGGCAATGAGCGCGATGGCGACAGCGACCTGGCCACCACGCAGGCCGGCGCCTGGTAGGCCAAACCAACGGAGATAAACAACATGGCCATCCTTGACCAATTCGGCAAGCCGATCGAAAGCGCCCAGCTGCAGGAGCCGCAGACTGCGCGCCTGGCGCAGCTGCGCCATGAGTTTGAGAACCATCCCAGCCGTGGGCTGACGCCGGCACGCCTGGCGCAGATACTGCAGGCCGCCGAACAGGGCGACCTGACGGCTCAGCATGAGCTGTTCCAGGACATGGAAGAGAAGGACGGCCACCTGTTCAGCGTGATGGACCAGCGCCGCAGTGCTGTGAAGCGGCTGGACTGGGCCATCGTGCCGCCCGAGGATGCAAGCGCTGCAGAAAAAGCGGACGCTGAGTTTGCCGAGGAAACCATCCGGGCGATGGAGGACTTCGACGACGTTCTGTTCGACATGACGGATGCCATCGGCCACGGCTATGCGGCGCTGGAAATGCAATGGAGCCGGGTGGGCAAGGTGCAGATGCCTGTCAAGGTGGAACACCGGCCGCAAAGCTGGTTCAAACTGGCTTTAAACCCACAGATCAGTCGCAACGAGCTGCGCCTGCGCGATGGCTCGGCCGATGGAGAGGCGCTCTGGCCCTTCGGCTGGATGCTGCACCTGCACCGCGCCCGCAGCGGCTACATCTCGCGCAGTGGCCTGTACCGTGTGATGGCCTGGCCCTTCCTGTTCAAGAACTACGCTGTGCGCGACCTGGCTGAATTCCTGGAGATCTACGGCCTGCCGCTGCGCCTGGGCATCTACAACCCATCTGCCACCAAGGAAGACAAGGCCACGCTGCTGCGCGCGGTGGTGAACATTGGCCACGACGCGGCGGCCATCATTCCGCAGGGCATGATGATCGACTTCAAGGATGCGGCCAAGGGCGACAACAAGAGCTTCGACGCCATGATCAACCTCATGGAGCGCATCCAGAGCAAGGTGGCGCTGGGCGGCACGCTCACCAGTGGTGAGGGCATGAACGGCACCCAGGCCCTGGGCAAGGTGCACCAGGACATTGCCCAGCACCTGCGCGACTCCGATGCCAAGCAGCTCGGCAGCACCTGTACGCGCCAGTTGGTCTACCCCATCCTGGCCGTGAACCGGGGCCTGGCAGATCCACGCCGCTGCCCGCGCCTGGTGTTCGACACCCAGGAGCCGGAAGATCTCAAGCTGTACAGCGAAGCCGTGCCGAAACTGGTGGAGACGGGCATGCAGATCCCGGTGAGTTGGGCACATGGCAAGCTCAAGATTCCGCAGGCGGCCGAAGGCGAGCCCGTGCTGACCGCCGCCAAGACGGCGCCGGCCGCGCCCAAGGGTGCCGAGCCGGCCAGTGCCAGCCTGAAGGCGCTGCCGCTGGCAGCCGGCGCCGGTGGCGACGAGCTGGACGACCTGGTGAACGAGATGATGGACGGCTGGGAGGAAGTGCTGGGCGAGACCATGCAGCCGATCCAGGCCGCGCTGGCCAACGCCAGCAGCCTGGGTGAGTTCCGGGATGCGCTGGAAGGCGCCTTGAGCCAGGTAGATCCGGCCAAGCTGGCCGAGCTGCTGGCGCGGGGCCAGTTCGCCGCCAGGGCCTGGGGCCAACTCAACCAGGTCAAAAAGCCAGGCGCTTAAAAATGAGGCAAATAACCGGCTGGAAAGCCGCGCCAGCATTGAGTTTCGCGCTGTGGCGCATTTATGGCCGTTTTGGGCGTTTTTCTGCAACGAAGCCCCATAGCCCTGTTTTTTTTCTCTGCGCGCCGACTAAAAGGGTTCTAAACGGGCGCATTCGCGTCCTTGGTTTGGGTCGGCTGGCGCGTTTTCATGCGTATTTTGGCGGGCGAGCGCTCTAAATGCCCAAAAAGACCGATCTCAGGCCCATTCTGGGTGCCGTAAATCCGGAGGAGGCCATCGCCCTCTTCCGGCAAAAAGGCTACCGCATCGGCTTCGACTACCGCGACGTCTGGCAACAGGAGCACCAGGCGGCCTTCACCGTGGCCAAGGCCATGCAGCTCGATCTGCTGGCCGAGATCCGGGGCTTTGTGAACGCGGCCATCGCCGACGGCACCACCCTGGCTACCTTCCAGGAAGAGTTGATGCCGCGCCTGGTCAAGCGCGGCTGGTGGGGCAAACAGGAGATGACCGACCCGGCCGACGGCGAGACCAAGCTGGTGCAACTGGGCAGCCCGCGCCGGCTGGAGGTGATCTTCGACACCAATATGGCCACGGCCTACAGCGAAGGCCAGTGGGAGCGCATCGAACGCAACCAGGAGCTGTTTCCGTTTCTTGAGTATGTGCGCAGCGCGTCGGTGAACCCGCGCCACACGCACCTGGCCTATGCCGGCCTGGTGCTGCGCGCGGACGATCCGTTCTGGCAAATTCATCTGCCGATCAAGGAATGGGGTTGCAAGTGTTCAGTCATCCAGCACACGCAGCGCATGCTGGACCGCGAGGGCTTGAAGGTCGGCACCGCGCCGCCTGAGACCTACCGCGAAATGGTGAACAAGCGCACCGGCGAGGTGATGCAGGTGCCTGCGGGCGTTGACCCGGCATTCAACTACCCGCCCGGTGGACGCCGCGCCCACCTGGACAAGATGCTCCAGGACAAGACCGCCGCCTTCAAGGCCGGCACAACAGGCAATGCGAGCTAAAACACTTTAATAGCCGCTAGGGGTGCCATCGCGCGACGATGGGCACCTCATGAAGAAAACCGCTGTCGCACTCCTGACCCTCGCACTCACGTTGCAGGCAACTGCTGACGTGCACCTGTTGCCGACGGGTGAATTCATCGGGCGAGACGGCCGACCTGGAAAGGGGCTCACATGGAAGCTGTCTGACGCACAAGGTCGCGCCCTTGCCGCCAGGTTGAATGCACGACACGCCAGTGTGCAGTTCAACCTCGACTACGAGCACCAGGCCATGCTGGCCGAGCAGAACGGCCAGCCGGCCCCCGCGTCCGGCTGGGCCAGCACCTTCGAGTGGCGTGACGGCCTGGGACTGTTCGCTCTGAATGTGCAGTGGACAGCCAGGGCCAAAGAAATGATCGAGGCCGGTGAATACAAATACATCAGCCCGGTCATTGCCTACGACAAAAGCACCGGCCAGGTCGTTGACGTGCTCAACGCCTCCCTGGTGAACATCCCCAACCTTGATCTGAACCCCGTCGCCCAGGAGAGCGTGGCGCGGCTCAACGCAAGTTTCTCAACCCACCACCAACCGGAGCAATCCATGAATGAAGTTCTGAAGGCGCTGCTGAAGGCGCTCGGCCTCCCCCAAACCGATGCTGTCACCGCTGAGCAGGCCGTCAGCGCCGTGGCTGCGCTCAAGGCCGGCGCCGAAAGCGTGCCGCCCACCGTGGCCAAGGCCCTGGGCCTGGCCGAAACAGCCACTGCCGCCGAAGCGGCTACCGCCGCCGCCGCACTGAAGGCGAGTTCCGAGCAGGCCGCCACCGAGATTGCTGCACTCAAGGCCAGCGGGGGTGGCGATCCCGATCCGACCAAGTTCGTTCCGCTGGCCAAGTTCAACGAGCTGCACGCCGAAGTGGCAGCGCTGCGCTCTGATGGCGTGGACCGCCAGGTCGAAGAACTGCTGGCCGGCGCCCGCGCCGAAGGCAAGTGCTCGGCCGTGGTCGAGGACGTGTGGCGCGCCGTGGGCAAGAAAGACATTGCCCAGCTCAAGGCCCTGATCGACAAGACGCCCGGCAACCCGGTGCTGGCCGGCTTGAGCCAGACCGCCGGCAAGAAAGTCAGCCAACGCGATCCCAAGGCCGAGCCGACCGCCGATGAACTGGCCATGTGCCGGAACATGGGGCTGACCATCGAACAGTTCCGTGCCGGCGCTGAGCAAGCTGCCTGAAGCACCTGGCTGAAAAGACCATCAACTACCTGGAGTCAACATGACTGCAATCACAACTGAACGCGACACCCAGCGCCGTGCCGGCGACATGGCTGCCCACCCTGTGCTGGCTGCCACCAAGGTGCTGGCCGGCACCATTGCGGCCCTCACCGCCGCTGGCTACGCCCAAGGCGGCGCCACCGCCACCACGCTCAAGGCGGTGGGCGTTTTCAATGAAACCGTGGACAACACGGGCGGCGCCAGCGGCGATGTGAAGGCGCAAGTGCGCCGCGACGGCTGGTTCCGCTTTGCCAACAGCGCGGCAGCCGATGCCATCACCATCGCCGAGATCAGCTCCAGCTGCTACATCGTGGACAACCAGACGGTTGCCAAGACCGACGGTACCGGCACGCGCAGCGTGGCCGGCAAGGTACGCGACGTGGACGCCACAGGCGTCTGGATCGAGTTCGTCTGACCCCATTCCCATCAACTTCGGAGAGCTTCATGAAAAACTTTTTCTCGCCCCACCGCCTCCTGGCAGCCGTTGTGCTGCTGGCGATCGGCGCCTTCCTGGTCTTGGCCGGGCACAACCCGGCGCATGCCGGCACGACCCTGATGGCGCTGCAGGCGCCCATGCACGGCGACTGGCTCACCGGCCTGGCGTTCGGCGGCCTGGTCATCACACCGGCCAACCTGGCAATGCTCAAACAGGGCTTCAACGCGGCTTTCAAAGCGGCGTTTGGTTCGGCCAAGCCCATGTGGGACAAGATCGCCATGAAGGTGCCGTCGACCACGGGCGAAGAGGTTTATGGCTGGCTTGGAGCGAACACCAAGATGCGCGAGTGGGTGGGCGAACGGGTTTACCAGAACCTCAAGCTGCATGGCTACAGCATCAAGAACAAGACCTTCGAGAACACTGTGGCCGTGCCGCGCGATGCGATCGATGATGACCAGTACGGCGTCTATACGCCGCTGATGGGCCAGCTCGGCCAGGATGCGGCGCTGCATCCCGACGAGCTGCTCTTCGCGCTCATTGCAGCCGGCACCTCGACGCTGTGCTACGACGGCCAGTACTTCTTCGACACCGACCATCCGGTCGGCCAGTCTGGCCAGGAGGTGAGCGTCAGCAACTACACGGCTGCCGGCGGCAACAACCCCTGGTACTTGCTGGACATGAGCAAGATGGTCAAGCCCTTCATCCTGCAGATGCGGCGTGAATACGACTTCGTGGCCAAGACCAACCTGACCGACAACAACGTGTTCGACAAGAACGAATACGTGTTCGGTGTGGATGGCCGACTGAACGTGGGCTTCGGCCTGTGGCAGCAGGCCTACTGCAGCAAGGCCACGCTCGACGCCACCGGCTACGGCGCCGCCCGCACGGCCATGATGGGCTTCAAGTCGGACGCCGGCAAGCCGCTGGGCATCATGCCCAATCTGCTGCTCGTTGGCCCGTCCAACGAGAAGGCCGCCCTGGACGTGGTGACGGCCGAGCGCCTGGCCAACGGCGCCGACAACGTCTACCGCAACACCGCCGTGGTCGTTACCTGCCCCTGGTTGCCCTAAGCACCAGGCGGCTGATTGATTAACTCCAGGAGAGAACTAAATGGCAGCAGCAAGCAAATCCAAGCCCGCAGGCCCCGAGACCCGGGGTCTGAAGGTGACCGCACGTCCGGCGAGCTTTCGCCGGGGCGGCCACACCTTCACGGGCGAAGCCAAGGTCATTCCGCTGAGCGAACTGAGCGAGGACCAGGTCTTGGCGATCACCACCGACCCCAATCTCGTCACGCAGGAGGTGGACATCGATCCGCCCGCTGAAGAGAAGGCATCCGAGGCGAAGAAGAAATAGCCAACTGCAAAGCAGCTGAGCAGGAGACCCGGTGGGTAACGCCACCGGGCCTTTTCTGAGGTTTCAGGAATGCGCACCCAAGTGTGCATCCCTTAAAGCTTAAAGACCATGACCTACGCTACCGCCACCGAACTGCTGACCCGCTTCGACGCTGCTGAGATTGCCCAGCGCGTCGATCGCGGCGTGCCGCGCCTGGTAAAGGACAAACTGCTGACCGATGTGGCGGCTGGCGCCAGCCTGGCGGGCTACACGGTCGAGGAAGTGGCGCGTGCCCAAGGCGCAATGGTGGTGCTGCAGCGCGCCCTGCAGGACGCCGAGGACACCATCAACGGCTACATCAGCGCCCGCTACACCCTGCCGCTGGCACCGGTGCCGGCGGTGCTGCAGCGCGTGGCCTGCGAGCTGGCACGCTTCTACCTGTATGACGATCAGGTCACCGACACGGTGAAGGAGCGCCACGCAGCCAACATCAAGTGGTTGGCCGATGTGGCCAGGGGCGTCGTCAGCCTTGGCGCGGATGCGGCCAGCGGTGTGCAGCCGGTGAGCAGCGCAGCAGCCGAGCTGGTGAGCGGCGGCTCGATCTGGAAGCGCGGCAACGACAGCAAGGCCTTCCTATGAGCGGCGTCATGATTGAAGCCCATGTGAACGGCTTGGAGGCGCTGGGAGACGGACTGGCCCGCATGGCCGCGCTGGGCCAGCGGCCACGGCCGATCTGGGAGGCTATCGGCCAGTATGGCGAGAGCAGCACGCGGCTGCGCTTCAAGAACCAGGTCGGCCCCGACCGCAAGCGCTGGGTGCCCAGCATCCGGGTGCGTGAGCTGGGTGGCCAGACCCTGGTGCACAAAACCCGGCTGCTGCGCAGCATCACCCACGGCTCAGACAACAACGGTACGAGCTGGGGCACCAACGTGGTCTACGCCGGCCCCAACCATTTTGGCGCCGTGATCAAGGCCAAAACGGCCGCCGCGCTGCGCTTCCGCCTGCCTGGTGGCGGCTTCGTGACGGTCAAGAAGGTCACGCTTCCGGCGCGGCCGTTTGTGGGCGTCAATGAAGAGGACGGCCGCGAGATCATCAATCTGGCTGGTGAAGTGGTTTACAACGCCGCGCGCAATCCCACCCAGGGCTATTCCGTCGGAAAGGGTGGCAACTGATGCTGGCCCTGCATGAAAACGCCTTGATCGCCGCGCTGGCCGACCACCGCGATGTGAAGGGCAAGGTGCGCACGGTGGACAGCCTGCCCAAGCTGATGGGTGACAAGCTGCTGCAGCGTTACGTGGCAGACGTGCCGGCCTTTTACGTAGTGCCTGGGCGATTCACGGTCAAAGATGACGAGGCCACGCTGGAGTTCACCGTGGCCGGTGTGGTACGCAATGTGGCGGGCAACGCCCAGGCGCGCAAGGGGGACGGCATTGACCTGGGATGCGATCACCTGCTGACGATGGCGATCCGCGCCTTGAACAACAAGACCCTGGGCCTGTGCCACTGGAGCGTGACGTCCGGCGAGATGGTGGATGAAGAGATCTTCGAGCAGGCCGGCATTGCGGCGGTGGAGATCAAGCTCACCAGCAGCCCGGTCCAGCTCGACCACGACTACGGCGAGGCGCAGCTACAGCAGCTGAACGACTACACCCACTTTCATGCCGACATGGACGTGCCGGCCGACGCCGGCTCGGTGGAGTACGACAGCTGGCTGGCCGATCCGCCCAACTACACGACCAGCCGGCCGGATCTGCAGCTGGACATTCAACTACCTGGAGCAAGCGCATGACTGAACGTATTTTCATCAAACCTACCCCGCAACCGGACGGCCAGCCGGCCCTGAAGGTGCGCAAGCCGGTCAACGGCCACCTGGCTGCCGACGGCGAGTGGGTCAACCGCGAGAGCTACTGGCTGCGCCGCATCAGCGATGGCGACGTGGTCATTGCCGAGCCGCCCGTGGAGGCCGCCCCGGCCGTGCCTGGCGCAGAGGCTGGCGCCAAGGCCTCTCGCAAGTAAGCCGGTTTGTTCAAAGCCTTTCAACTGGAGTTTTAAATGCCGGACAACATCACGTTCAATACGATCCCGATCGACATCCGCACGGGCGGCCAGTTCATCGAGATCGACAACAGCAAGGCACTGGGAGGCAACCTGGTGGCCCAGGCGCGGCGCATGCTCTTCATCGGCAACAAGCTCGCGGCCGGCACGGTGGCTGCCGGCGTGCTCAAGCGCATCAATGCGCCTGGCGAGGCCGCCAATTACTTCGGTCGTGGCTCGGTGCTGCATGAAATGCTGCGCGGCGCGCGCCAGGTGAACAAGGAATCGGACATGTGGGCCATTGCCCTGGATGACCTGGTTGCCGGCGTTCAGGCCACCCAAACGCTCACCCTTACTGGCCCGGCCACCGGCGCTGGCACGCTGGCTCTGCGCATCAATGGCGAGCTGGTGAACGTGGGCGTGAGCCTGGCCGACACGGCCACCGCAGTGGCGGCCAATGTGGCCACGGCCGTAAACGCCTTCCTGGACGGCCCGGTGACGGCTGTTGCAGCCCTGGGTGTGGTGACCTTTACCGCCCGGCATAAGGGTGTGTTCGGCAACGACATCGACATCCGCGTGGGGTATTACAGCGACGAAGTGCTGCCAGCCGGCCTGACGGCGGTGGTGGCAAGCGGCGTGGTGGGCACCGGCAACCCGGACGTGGCAGACGCACTGGCGGCGATTGCCAATGAGCGCTACTACACCATCGTCACCTGCTACACAGACACCTCGAACATCGACAAGCTCAAGGTGGAGCTGTCGAGCCGTTTCGGCGGCATGGACATGCGCACCGGCCACCTGTTCGCAGGCAAGGAAGGCACGCATGGCGGGCTGACCACCTTCGGCTCAGCACGCAACAACGTGCATGAGACGTTCATGGGTGTGCGCCGGCCGCCGCAAGGCGCCTACAACTGGGCAGCACGCATGGCATCGGTGGTGGAGTTCAATGGCGCCATTGACCCGGCCCGGCCTTTCAAGACGCTGGAGGTGCCAGGCCTGATGGCCCCCACCGAGGCGGACCTGTTCAGCCAACCCGAGCGCGAACTGCTGCTGCGCGATGGCATCAGCACCTTCACGGTGGCGCAGGACGGCACGGTGCTGATCGAGCAGATCATCACGACCTACCAGACCAACCCGCAGGGCATCGACGATGTGAGCTACATGTTGCTCAACACCAAGTGGTCGGCTGACTTCATGCGCTTCTCGTTCCGCGTTGACCAGGCGCTGGCCTTTCCGCGCCACAAGCTGGCCGATGACGGCACCGAATTTGAGGAGGGCCAGCCGGTAGCCACGCCGCGCATGATCCGAAGCGTGATGATGGCCACGGGGCGCAAGCTGGAGAAGGTTGGCATTCTGGAGAACTTCAAGCTGTTCCAGAAAGATGCCCGCGTAGTGCGCAGCATGGTGGACCGCAACCGTGTCAACGCCATCATCCCGGCGGACTGCGTCAACCAGTTCAACGTGTTTGCTGGTTCGCTCCAGTTCATTCTGTAAATAGGAGGTCTCATGGCTCAAGTTTCTGGCCGGGTATTCATCGCGCTCAACGGGCAGCGCATTCGCAGCAAGGAAGGCGCAAGCCTGGACATTGGCGGTGTTGAGCGTGAGCCGGTGTCGAGCGACTCCGGCATTGACGGCTACACGGAGAAGATGTCTGTGCCGAAGGTCGACTGCAAGATCAGCCACACGAGCAACACCAAGCTGAAGGAGCTGCAGGCATTCACGGGCACGCTGACCTTCGAGACGGACTCGGGTCGCGTCTATACGTTGATCGAAGCCTTTTGCACCAAGCCGCCGAAGCTGGAAAAGGGCGAGGTGACGCTGGAATTCAGCGCGACCGAGTGCCTGGAGGACTGACGCCTTCAAGCTCGACGACAAGCCACCTTCGGGTGGCTTTGCCACTGAAACACCTGCATTAAACCGCTTTTAAACATTGGAGAAAGTCATGAACGGAACGCTGATCAAGACCCTGAAAAAGCCCTGGAAGGTAGGCGGAAAGGAAGCCACCGAGATCGAAGTACGCCCCGCCACGATGGACGATGTGTGCCAGGCTGAGCAGATCGCTTCGGCCTATCAGCCCAATTCGTTCAACATCCAGATGGCCTGCCTGCAGCTCGTGCGCGCTGGCGACTTCACCGGGCCGTTTGTGCCAGGCCACTTCAAGACCTTGAGCCCGGCGCGGTTTGGCGAGATCTCATCCGCCCTGCAGGAGGCCGACCGGCTGGGGGAAGACTAGTCGCCAAGCGGCAGACCCTGCTTGGCCAGGTGATGCTGCTGGCGCTGAAGTTCCACTGGAGCCGCGCCGAGATCATGGCGTTGCCCATCGCCGAATTCGAGTTCTACGTTACCAAACTGAGCAAGTTGACGGACCCTAAATCATGAGCACGAACTACGTTGTCGGCGTCCGCATTGACGGCAATGCTGCCAGCTACCTGCGTGCAACGCAACAGGCGCAGCAAGGTACGCGCTCGTTTGCCAATGCGACCAGGGCAGAGTTCCAGCGGCTCAAGAGCTTCATGCAGTCGTACCAAGGGCAGCTGGCATCGCTGGGCCTGGGGGTTGGGCTGGTGCAGACGCAGAAGAACGCGGCGCTGCTGGAGAAGAAGCTCACTCAGGTGCGGCTGACGGCCGGCATGACGGCGGCCGAGCAGACTGAGGCTTACAAGACCATGTTCAGCCTGGTGAAGAAGAACGGCGGCGTGATCGAAGACACGGTGGCGGGATTCAACAACCTGGTACAGGCGGGCCTGAAGTACAAGGAAGCGATGGAGGCCACCAAGGCGGTGAGCCTGGCCAAGGCCGTGACGGGTGCCAACGAAGACTCCCTGAGCGGCGCCTTGACTGTGGGCTCTGCCAACTTCGGCCTCGACCTTTCCAAGGTCGGTGTGGCCACCACCATGCTGGACCAGATGACGGTGGCCGGACGTCTGGGCAATGCTGAGCTGGAGAACCTGTCGAGCATCTTCCCGCGCGTGGCGCAGCGGGCGCAGTCTGCCGGCATGGGGTTTGAGAAGACATTGGCCTTCATTGAGGGGCTGTCTCAGATCGAACGGCAGCCGGAGCGCCTGGCAACGCTTGCGGACTCGACCCTGCGGCTGTTCACCAACGCCCACTATGCCAAGGATGCCGAGAAGGCCACGGGCGTAAGGTTCTTTGCCAAGGACGGCAGCCGGCGCGACGGCATTGCCGTGCTGGAGGACATGCGCAAGGGCTTCGTGAAGCTCAACACCGACGCGCAGCGCTTCCAGTACATCAGCAAGGCCTTCGGCAAGGCCGATCTGGATACACAGCGCGGGATCTTCGCCTTGCTCAGCGGCAAGGGTCTGGAGAACATCCGCAAGTTTGAAGAAGAGATCAAGAATGCCGGCGGCACGCTGAAGAAGGACTTGCCGACCGCGATTGCCAACGCGGCGGATCAGTCGTCGCGCCTGAAGAACACGCTGCGCGAGTCGGCCGAGGGTTTTGCGCGGCCGATCAACAAGGTGATCGAGCGTGCCATCAAATACCTGCTGGACAGCAAGGAACAGGGTGGCCTGGGCCTGGGTGGCGGCGCGATCGCAGGCGGTGCGCTTGCGGGTGCTGCGGGTGTGTATGCCCTGTCTCGCGTCGTTCCGGGTGTGGTGGGAAGGCTGATCGGCCGCACCGGAGGTGTGGCAGCGGGCGTGGCTGAGGGCAAGGCCCTGCAGGCTGCTTCAGGCGTGATGCCGGTCTATGTGACGAACTGGTCTGAAATGAACGGCGGGGGCGGCGCGGGCGGTTTGCTGGGCGCTGGTGCTGCAGGTGCGGCTTCTGTCGGCATGTTGGCCAAGCTGCGCAATATGGCCGGGGTAGCGGCGCTGCTGGGGAACGCCCCTGTGGGCATTGCCGGCCTGGGGGCTGCTGCAGCCGGCGCAGGACTGGCGGGTGCTGCGGGGTATGGCGTTGGCACCGGCATCTATAAATTCGGCCTGGAAGGCAACCAGGTCGGCGATCGCATTGGTGAGCTAGTGGCGAAGGTGCTGAGCATTTTCGGCAACGAAGAGGCTCAGCGCGCCGTGGCCATCAACGAGGCGCTGAAGAACACGAAGGTGGGCGGCGAGCTGACGGTGCGTGTGCTGGGTAACCCCAACGTGGCGGTGCAGGCCGAGGTCCGGCCGTTCAACGGCACGCGGATCAACACCAGCCTGGGGCAAACCAACCTGGCGGCAGGTAGCTGATGGCCTGGCGCGAGCAACTGAGCCACGTCACCCTGCCGGACGGCCGGGTGCTGGTGGCGGGCAGCTTCCGGGGCGTGCCGTTCCGCACGGTGGACGCCGACATGAAAGTGGGCCGGCGCAATGTGGTGAATGAGTACCCGCAGCGCGACGAGGCCTATGTGGATGACCTGGGCCGCCGGGCGCGCCGCTTTGTGGTGGAGGCCTATGTCATCGGCCCGAACTACCTGGCAGAGCGGGATGCGCTGGTCAAGGCCTTCGAGACCAAAGGCTCCGGGGAGCTGATTCACCCGCGCTACGGGCTGCGCAAGGTGTCCCTCGACGGCGAGGTAAGCGTGAAGGAGACGCCGGAGCGCGGCGGCATGGCGCGCATTTCGGTGACCTTCGTCGAGGACACTTCAAACACCTTTCCAATAGCCGTTCAAAACACGGTGGCGCAGGTTGAACGCACGGCGAATGCAGCGGATGAGGCCACCGAGGCAGCCTTCGGGAAAGAGTTTTCAGTGGAAGGCGCGAGCGTGCTCTCCACCCAGGCGCTCAAGCGCATGACGGCGACCGTGGGCGGCCTGCTGCAGACAGCGCGCCAGGTCACCAGCGTGGGCGGGCTGGGCACGATTGTGGTCCAGGTGGGCCGGTTGATGGGCAACCTGGCGCAGCTCATCCGCACGCCGGTGGTGCTGGTACAGAGCCTGCGCAGCATTTACGCCCAGCTGGTGCAGGAGGTGCAGCGTCCGGTGTCGGCTTTCTCGGAGTTGCAGTCGGTGTTTTCTGCCAACACACGCTCCCCGGCTGTTGCCTTGAGCGGGTCTACACGCGCCCGCAGCCTGGCCAACGACACCGCCCAGGCAGATCTGCAGCGCAGGCTGAGCTTGAGCAACCAGGCGCGCATGTTGACCGTGGCGCTGGCCACCACGGATGCGCTGGCCACGGCCAGCCAGGCCACGGCGCTGCGTGATGCCTTGGTGGCGCAGATTGATACCGAACTTGAGGTGAACGATCCGCCGGCCGAGGTGTCCAAGGCGCTGACGGATCTGCGGGTGGCCGTTGTTCGTGATGTGGCCGCGCGCAGCGAGTTTCTGCTGCAGCGGTCTGTCTTCACGCCGCAATCGGTATTGCCGGCCGTGGTGTTGGCCCATCGCATCTACCAGGATGCAACGCGCGCCGACGAGTTGGTGGCTCGCAACGATGTGAAACACCCGGCATTCGTGCCGGCGAAGCCGTTGGAGGTGCTGCGGTGAACGAGCACGACAACGAGTGCACGCTGATCATTGACGGCACAGCCTATGGCGGCTGGACGCGGTTGGAAGTACTTCGCAGCATCGAGCAGATTGCGGGCGGCTATGTGCTCCAGCTCACCAGCCGCTGGCCAGGCGTGGATGAACCCGTACGGCTGCGTGAAGGGCTGCCCTGCGAGGTGCGCCTGGGCGATGACCTGGTGATCACCGGCCACATCGATGACTTCGAGACAGACGATACCGACACCAGCAGTACGGTGCGGGTGGCCGGACGGGACAAGACCGGCGATCTGGTGGACTGCTCGGCCATCTACAAGACCGGTCAATGGCGCGGCGTGGGGTTGCGGCAGATCGTGACGGACATAGCGCGGCCTTTCGGGATCTCGGTATCAGTGGCGCCGGGCGTGGACACGGGTGAGGTGTTCAAGCGCTTCGCACTGGAGGAAGGCGAAAAGGCCTTCGACGCCATTGACCGGGCATGCCGGCTGCGCGCTGTGCTGGTGGTCAGCACACCAGACGGCAACCTGCTGCTGACCACTGCCAGCACGGTGAGCACTGGCGTGCAGCTGGTGGAAGGTGTGAACATGAAAAAGTTCCACTCGAAGCACAGCTGGAAGGAACGCCACAGCGAGATCACGCTCAAGGGCCAGGTGCCGGGTGATGACGATGAATACGCTGAGGCTGCTGCGCATTTGAAGGCTTTGGCCAAGGATGAAGAGATCGACCGGTACCGACCGCTGGTAGTGATTGCCGAGCATGGAACCAGCGCCAAGTCGCTCAAAGACCGTGCGGCTTGGGAGGTGAAGGTGCGCATGGGCCGGGGCAAACGTGGCGGCTGCACCGTAGTGGGCTGGCGCACTGGCAAGGACGGCCAGGAAGGCCCGCTGTGGCAGCCGAACACCCTGGTGCATGTGACCAGTGACCGCATGAACGTCGACATGGAGCTGCTGATTGTGAGCTGCAGCTACCAGATCACTGAGCTGGGCAAGGTGACGGACCTGACGTTTGCCAGGCCGGAGGCCTTCCAGCTGGTGGAGGGAGTTGGCCGAAGCAAGCTCAACGCCAAGCTGAACGACAAGACCCAGAAGGAAAAGAAGAAAAAAGGCGATGGCTTCACACCGAGCTGGGAGTTGACGCCGCCCAACCCGCGCGACAAACGGGGGGTGCGTGATGAGTGATCGGCTGATGGCACGCGTGCGCGGCATGATCGGCCGCGCCGTGATTGGCCTGGTGAACGATGCGGCGAAATTGCAGATGGTGCAGGTTCGATTGCTGGCCGACCAGGGGGCGGACGATGTCGAGCACTTCCAGCATTACGGATTGAGTAGCCGCGCCAAGGCTGGCGCAGAAGGCATTGCGCTGGCAGTAGGCGGCAGCACGGGCCACACGGTGGTTATCAATGTGGATGACCGTCGCTACCGGCTGACGGGACTGCAGGAGGGTGAGGTTGCCCTCTATGACGATCTGGGCCACAAGGTGCACCTGACCCGCGACGGCATTGTGATCGACGGTGCCGGCCATCTGGTAAAGATGGTCAACCTGACCAAGCTGCGGGTAGAGGCGGACATTGATTCCACGGGGCAGATCAAGGACCAGTGCGACACGCCTCTCGGCCGCACGATGGCGCAGATGCGCAGCACCTACACCAACCACGACCACAACGAGAACAACGTTGCAGGCAGCCCAACCAACGGCCCCAACCAGGCGGTCTGATTAAACCGATTTAAGAGACGCATTAACGGCTTTTGAAGAGACTCGAACAATGGACTTGGCCCTGATCTATGACCCGAAGCTGCAGGCCTTCGATCTAGCGATCGACGGCACGGATCTGCGCGCGGAGAGTTCGCTGGCGAGCGCTGTGATGGTGTCCCTGATGAGCGACCGCCTGGCTGAGAGCTATGAGGTAAATCCCGGCGAAGACCGGCGTGGCTGGTGGGCTGATGCCTTTGCTGGCAACCAGCACAAGACCGGTTCGCGCCTGTGGCTGCTGCAGCGCGAGAAGCAGCTGCAGGGCACGGTGCAGCGCTGCCGGCAGTACTGCGAAGAAGCGCTGCAGTGGCTCATTGATGACGGCCTGGCCACGACAGTGGGTGTGACGGTGTTCATTCCCCGCATGGGTTGGATGGCAGCCTTGATCAAGGTGCATCTGGACGATGGCGCGCGGGGCTTTCGGTTCGAGTTCGATGAGGCTCGACAGATCTGGCGTCTTGCCGGAGAGGGGGGCATAAATGCCGCTTGAGCGCGACTCACTTTCAGTGCTGATCGATAAGGGCGCGGCTGAGTTCGAGAGCCGTCAGCCTGGTGTGCTGGCACGGGTGCGCAACAGCCTGGTCGGTGTGATCAACCGCGTGATGGCTGGCGGCCTGGACACCCTCTACAAGTATGCCGAGCGACTGAACGACCAGATGTGGCCCGACAAGGCCGATGCCGATCATCTACCGGCACATGGCGCGCGCTGGGGGCGGTCTCGCAAAGAGGCCGCCGCTGCAACGGGCACTGTGCAGTTCACCGGGGTGAACGGATCTTCCATTGATGTGGGAACGATTGTGCAGCGCTCAGACGCGGTGCAGTATCAGACCACGGTTGCCGGCATCATCGCTGCCGGTGTGGCCACCATTGCGGTGGAAGCCGTCGAGGCCGGCCAGGTTGGGAACGCCATCATTGGCACCGCGCTCACGCTGAGCACGCCTATACCTGGCGTGAATGCGGTGGCCACAGCACAGACGGCCTTGTCTGGTGGGTCTGATATTGAGGGCATCGAGGCTTGGCGTGCCCGCATTCTTGCGCGGGTTCGCCGTGCGCCGCAAGGCGGGAGCCTTGACGACTATGTGGACTGGGCGCTTGAGGTGCCTGGTGTGACGCGTGCATGGCCCTACCCTGGTGAGCAAGGTGCCGGCACCATCGTGCTTCGGTTTGTCCGTGACGATGACGCATCCATCATTCCGGACGCTGGCGAGGTGACGGCCGTGCAGGACTATATCGATGCCAAGCGCCCGGTCACGGCTGGTTTTTATGTGGTGGCGCCCATTGCAACGCCACAGAATTTCAGCATCCAACTCACGCCCGACACGCCAGCCACCAGGGCTGCTGTTGAGGCTGAGTTGAAGGCCTTGTATAGGAATGAGGCGAAGCCTGGTGAAACCATGCGGATCACCCACCAGCGCGAGGCGATTTCAATTGCGGCCGGCGAGACAGACCACGTGCTGACAGTTCCGGCGGCCAATCAGGCACACACGACGGGCCAGATGCCCATGCTGGGGGTGATCACATGGCTGTGAGGCTGGACGACTGGGTTGCCTCCCTACGGGCCATGCTGCCGCCTGGCCGCGCCTTCACGCGCGACCCTGACAGTGTGCTTTCGAAGGTTCTGGGCGCCATTGCAGCCATGTTTCTGGCGGTGCAGTTGAAATTTGAAGACCTGCTTGAACAGGCAGATCCGCGTCGTGCGACCAGCATGCTGCCGGACTGGGAGCGCCTGCTCGGACTGCCGGATACCTGCTCACCGGTGGGGCTTCAACTTGCCGATCGGCAGCTTATGACTTTTCAGCGGCTCACCGAAGAGGGGGGCCAATCTCGCCCCTACTTCATCGGCCAAGCGGAGCGCCTGGGCGAGCCTGGTGTAACCATCACGGAGTTCAAACCATTCACCTGCAACAGCAGTTGCAATGACGCGCTGTATACCCAGGCAGACAAGTTTGTATGGCGCGTGAATATTCCGCGCCCTGCGCTGAGCGCCAGGTTCTTCAACTGCAACAGCCCGTGCGATGCGGCGCTGCAGAGCTATGAACCAAGTGTCATCGAATGCTTTTTTGAAAAGCGCAAACCCGGCCACACCAACGTCATTTTTTCCTACGCACCCTAGGAGCCCATTCAATGGACCGCATTAATACGCCAACCAAAGCCGTCGATTTGTTCGGCGCCGGGAAACATGGCTTCAAAAACGGGGATCTGGCTCTCGGCATCATTCCCACTGACTGCAATGCTGAGTTCTTCAACAATTTGCAAGAGGAGTTGCTCACAGTCATCGAGTCTAAAGGCCTAGTCCCAAGTGCAGGCGCCCGCAATCAGTTGCACCAAGCCATTGGAGCCATGATCAATGACGGTGGATTGACAGCCGCAGCCGATCCGACCTTTGTTGACAATAGCGCGAAGCCGGCCAGCACCAGCTGGATTCGCGGTGCCATGTCGGCAATTGCCACCGCTGCCGGGTTCTCCTACAGCTTTGGTCCTACTGGTTGGATCAGACTTCCATCCTGGCTTGGCGGTTTCATGATGCTGTGGGGGGCTATTACATCGACTGCTTTCGGTGTGACCTTTCCCATCGCATTCCCTAACAACCTGTTCAAAATTTTCATCACACCGGACCAGAACACGGCGACGGCCGTCACCGGGGACACGCTCTATATCTCTTCCTCAAGCCTGACCGGATTTAACCGAGGTTTTAACGGCATCAGTGCTTTTTACTTCGCGATTGGAAACTGAGATGGACACCATATTTGCAAAATGGATTGAAGCCGATAAGCGCTTCTCTTTCGCAGAGGAAGACAACGGCGGCGTTGAGATCAGCAAAGTACGGCATGCAGAGCTAATTGCGCTGGAGGCCTCGGGGAAATTTCTGGTTGCTGGAAATGACGGCGCTCCAGTTGCCGTCGAAACTCCAGGGCTTGTGCAGGCGGATCTGATTGCTGCGCGCCTTGCCCAGATGCGCGAGGTTCGTGAAAAAATCCTCAACCGTCTTGGCGACATCGCCGGCCGTGCGGACCGAGCGGGTGACGCCACGCTGGCCGGAGCATGTGATACAGCCGCACTCGCTTTGCTGGATATCACGGAGAACCTGCCGCTAACGCTGGCCGAAGTCGAGGCCGAAGTAACAAATCGTTATGGCGTCATAGCGCGGACAGCAATCAATACCGCGCCTAGTTTGGCGACGGCATTTTCGAGGATTGATCTGTGATCAGCCTGATCATCCTCTGGCCGCTGTACATCATTGGTGTGCAGTATGAGCGCGGCGGTTGGTGGTATTTGGTTGCGCCGGTCACTTTGATTGCGTGGGTGATCGACGTCTGGCTCAATTTCACGGAGCTGGCCTTGCTCACATGGGACTGGCCGCGCAATGAATATGAACTGACCTTCAGCAACCGGCTCAAACGCCTGGTGCATGACAGCGGCTGGCGCGGCAATTTTGCACGCTTCGTCGCCCGCAGGATGCTCAACCCGTTCGCACCAGGTGGGAGACACGTTTAAAAAAGACAGGGCGAGTGCCCAAGGTGCGCGAACACCTTGAACACCCGCCTCCGCCGTGAGCAAGCACGGCATTGACCGAAGACCCTGCCACCTGTACAGGCCAGGGCATTATCGGGGATGCCATGCAAGAGATCCGTTGCGGCCACTGTCAGCGAAAGCTGGCCGAAGCCGAGTTCGTGAGATTGAAGATCAAGTGTGCCCGTTGCGGCACCTTGAATGATGTGAGGGCCATCGAGCCCCCAACCAGAGCGCCAAGAGCGTCAAACACCCCGCGAGGTGAAGATGCCCAAGCCCGTTCAAACGCTCTTTAACAACCAGGCCAGTCCTATGGTGCCGTGGGTCGGCGGCAAACGCCGTCTGGCGCCGCAGATCCTGCCGTTGCTGCCCGAACACACCTGCTATGTCGAGCCCTTTGCCGGTGCGGCGGCGATGTTCTTCGCCAAGGCCCCGGTCAAGGTAGAGGTGCTTAACGATGTGAACGGCGACTTGGTCAGCCTTTACCGCGTCGTGCAGCACCACCTCGATGAGTTCATCCGGCAGTTCCGTTGGAGCCTGGCCAGCCGTCAGGTCTATGCCTGGCTGCAGGAAACCCGCCCCGAAACGCTGACCGATATCCAGCGCGCCGCGCGCTTCTTCTACCTGCAGAAGTGCGGCTTCGGCGGCAAGGTCGAGGGGCAGACCTTCGGCACCGCTACCACATCACCGGCCCGCCTCAACCTGCTGCGCCTGGAGGAAGACCTCAGCGCCGTCCACCTGCGGCTGCACCAGGTGTTCATTGAGCACCTGGACTGGTCCGCATGCATTGAAAAGTACGATCGTCCGCACACCCTGTTCTACCTGGACCCGCCGTACTACGGCACAGAGGGCTACGGGGTGGACTTCGGGCTTGAGCAGTACGATCGGATGGCCGAGCTGCTACGGTCGATGAAGGGCAAGGCGGCGGTCAGCGTCAACGATATTCCGGCCATGCGCCAGGCCTTCAAGGGCCTGATCATGAAGCGGCTGGCCATCAAGTACACCGTGGGAGCTTCCGGCCGAGGTCGCCAGGAGCGCGGCGAGCTGCTGATCACAAATTTTCGCCCCTAGGAGACGTTCTTGAAACGGGTGATGCCAGTGCCTGGACAACTAGCCGATCGCAGCTCCTGGACCGATCTGAGAGGTCGTTTTCAGGCTGGGTAAGCTACAGGATAGGGTCTAAGCTGCTTTTATGCCGCTTTTTAATTGTGGGAGGTCTGTGGATAACTGAGGTTCCGGCTACAGGTTATCCATGCTCCAATATCGTGGTCCTTTTCCCCCACGATCGCGGCCTTTTACAGATCTTTTGGGCTGCAGCTCTTGCCCTGGCCAACGCATTGTTGCCTTTGGCCAGCGCGACAGCCATACGGCGGTACGGACGTGTTGTCGGCTTGCCAAAGATTCGCACGTCAATGCCGGGCTCTCTCATGGCGTCTTCCACACCCGAGTAGCTTGGATTTGCACCATCATGCGTTGCCAAGACGACGGCGCTGGCACCCTCGGTCGATTCGATCAACGGGATTGGCAGTCCAAGAATGGCTCGCGCGTGAAGATCAAACTCACTCAGGTTCTGGCTGATCAATGTCACCATGCCGGTGTCATGTGGGCGTGGGCTCAATTCACTGAAAATAACTTCGTCTTTGGTTACGAAGAACTCCACACCGAACAACCCTGCACCACCTAGGTCCGAAGTGACCTTTTCGGCCATCTCTTGTGCGGCTTTCAGATAGTCTGATTTCATGGCTTGAGGTTGCCAGCTGTACTGATAGTCTCCGCGCTCCTGCACATGACCGATCGGGTCGCAGAAGATGGTTTTCCCATTCCGCTGCCGAATGGTGAGAAGGGTGATCTCAAACTCAAAATGGATGAACTCTTCGACAATCACCTTTTGTCGATCACCGCGCATGCCTTGACAGGCATAGTCCCAGCTCGCTTGAATCTCCGAGGCGCTTCTGGCGACGCTCTGGCCTTTGCCGGATGAGCTCATGACAGGCTTGATGACCACTGGGAATCCAATCGCTTGCGCCTGCTTCAGCAAGTCTTGCGCGGATTCTGCATAGCTGAATTTGGCGGTGCGAACCCCTAAACCGACGGCCACATCCCTGATCCGGTCGCGGTTCATCGTGAGGTTGGCAGCCCTTGCGCTGGGAATGACCTCAAAACCTTCTTTCTCGACTTCCAGCAGGACCTCTGTTCTGATCGCTTCAATTTCTGGGACGATCAAATCGGGTTTGTGCTGATGGATCGCGGACCTCAAAGCGGTCTCATCGAGCATGCTGAACACAGAGCTTTCATCCGCCACTTGCATGGCAGGCGCACCCGCATAGCTGTCACAGGCCACCACGTGGCAGCCCAAGCGTTTGGCGCTGATCACGAATTCCTTACCAAGTTCACCAGAGCCGAGAAGCAAGATTTTTTTCATGTCTGAATGTAGAAAATACCTAAACGCCTCGGATTGTGGCCCATCTCCGGTGCTGTTCCGGCCGCAGTTTGCAGGCAGATGAGGGGGATGCGTTTTTATCCGGTCTGCGCTAGAGTGCGAAGACCATTTCATTGCAAGGCTGCCATGCGATCCATAGCCCGTCCCGCCTTCATGCTCGCCATGACCTTGTTGACAGGTTTTTGGCTCAACACATCCCTGGCCCAAGCGCCTGCCCGGGAGAGTGCTGATGATGTGGATGTCACCGCCATCAAGCCCCCTCCACGCGACGTCAAGGACATCTTGCGCGTTCTGGAACAAGGCAAGGTTGACCTGTCTGAGATCGAGCAGGCCAGAAAAATCCTGGCCACGCCCCGACCGGCCCCAGACGCGGACAACCCGACCTGGAACGAATTTCACTTCAAGCGCGCCTTGGCGCAGCAAAAACTGGGGCGCATCAGCGAAGCCGTCGTCGAGATGCGCCAGGCAGCTTTCGATCGCCGCCTGAGCGACCCCAAGCTGGAAGCCAGGGACCTGATTGATTTGTCGGTACTGGAGAGTTTCGCCGGCAACACAGCCAACGCCATTGATGCGCTGGAAAAGGCCAAGAAGGCGCTGCGCAGCGTGCCTCAGGCGGGCGGTTTTCTCCTGACAGTCAACCGCCTGCTGGTCATCAACTACGCGACGGTGGGTAACTTTGAAGTCGCCAAGACGACGCTGGCCGAGATGGATAACCTGCTGAACCGTCTGCGCCGCGCGCCTTCGGTGGCCGAGTACATCTCGATCTGGGAAGCCAATGTGGAGAGCGCGCGTGGCGCCCTTCTGTGGCAACAAGGTCAATGGGTTGAAAGCGAACGCTCTCTGCGCAAAGCGTTGCGCCTGCTGAACCAGAACTACCAGACAGCGAAAAACAGTGTCAACAAGGCGGATGACCTGACGAGTAGTGGCCGCACCTACAGCGATGGCACCAACAACCCCCGGATGCATCTGTCCCAGATCATCTTGCGCAATATGAACCTGGCCGATGTCCTGCTACAGCAAAGACGACTGATCGATGCCGAGTTCTATGCCCGTGAAGCCCTGATGCTGGCGCTCGACAACTTCGGACGCAACTCCACCGATGTGGGCAAGGCGCTGGCCACGATGTCGAAAGTCGTCTCGGAGCAAGGACGCTTTCCTGAAGCGGTGCTGCTGGCACGGGCCTCGCTGAAAGCCCACTCCGAGAGCGGCATCACCGATGAGTCGCGCGTCATGGCGATGGCACGGAAGTTCTATGCCACGGCGTTGGTCGCCGATGGTCAGTACCAGGAAGCCGACAAGGTCTTCAACGAGATGATGGCCGGCGTGCGCAAGGACCCCGCACTTGAAAAGACCTTCCGCCCAGACGATCTGGACTGGGTTCTGGCGATGCAGAAAATCGGCAGGCAGACCGAGGCCCTCACCATGGCGGAACGCATGCTCAAGCGTTCCGAAGCCCAGTCCGGCAAGAGTTCGCCGCGCACCGCCTTGATCGCCGCCTTTCATGCCGTGTCGCTTCAGAATCAGGGCAAACTGAAGGAAGCCCATGCGGCATTCAAAGAAGCCGCGCCCATCCTGGTCGACCAGACGCGCAGCGATGCCGAGAACGACACTGCCAGCATCAAGCAGCAGCAGCGCACCACCTACCTGTTCGAAAATTACGTCGCGCTGCTGGCACGGATCGCCCAGAGCGATCCGGCCCAGGCACAAGCCGCGGCTGCCGAGGCCTTCCGCGTGGCCGACCTGGCCAAGAGCAGCGGCGTGCAGCGCGCCCTGACGGCCAGCGCCGCGCGCGCCAACATCAAGGACCCGCAACTGGCCCAACTGGCACGCAAAGAGCAGGATCTGCAACGCCGCGTCAACACCTTGTCAGAACTCCTGACTGGCCTGCTGGCTGCCCCCCCCGAGCAGCAACTGCCGGCAGTGCAGACCAAGATCCGGCAGGACATCACGACCTTCAAGGCCGAACGCGAGAGCCTGAAAAAGGAGATCGAGCGCAAATACCCCGACTACGCCGAGATGGTCGAACCCAAGCCGGCGACGGTGGAGCGCACACGAAGCCTGCTACGGGCTGACGAGGTGCTGGTGTCGTGGTACTTCGCCGAGAAAGAGGCCTATGTCTGGGCTATCAGCAAGAACGATATCCCGCTGTTCAAGGCGGTTGCGCTGGGGCGCAGCGAGATGGCCAAACAGGTCAGCCACTTGCGCAAAGCACTGGACCCAGGCGTGGCCACCATTGACGACATCCCGGCGTTTGACGTGAAGGCGGCCTTCCACCTGTACCAGCAGATCCTGGCGCCGGTGCATGAGAGCCTCAAGGGCAAGAAAGTCCTGCTGGTCGTGCCACATGCCGAACTGGGGCAGCTGCCGCTGTCGGTGCTGGTCACGCAGGACACGACGCCCGCTGGCAAGCCAGCGGTGCCGTTTGCCAGCTACAAGGATGTGCCCTGGCTGATCCGCGACATTGCCATTGCCCAGTTGCCTTCGGTCACGGCGCTCACCGCCTTGCGCAACACACCGCCGGGCAACCCCAACCGCAAGAGCTTCATCGGTTTCGGCGACCCCTTCTTCAGCAGCGACCAGGCCAGGAGTGCCGACAAGGTCCAGGCCAAGACGATGCAACTGGCTACGCGCGGTCTGCCCCTGAACCTGCGCAGTGCCCCCAAGACGGCCGGAGTCAGTTCCGCGGAACTGGGCCTGTTGCCGCGCCTACCGGATACCAAGCAGGAAATCCTCGAAATCGCCAAAGTGCTGGCCGCAGCACCTTCTGATGTCTACCTAAACCGGCAGGCAAGCGTTAAGGCTGTCATGGACGCCGATCTCTCCAACCGCAAAGTGGTGATGTTCGCCACCCACGGCCTGGTGCCGGGAGAGCTCGACGGCCTGAGCCAGCCGGCCCTGGCCCTGACCTCCCCCGATGTGACGGGCGACAAGGACGATGGTCTGCTGACCATGGACAAGGTGCTGACCCTCAAGCTGGATGCCGACTGGGTGGTGCTGTCCGCCTGCAACACGGCTTCGGGTGAAGGTGCAGGCTCGGAAGCAGTCTCCGGCCTGGGCCGCGCCTTCTTCTTTGCCGGCGCCAAGGCACTGCTGGTCTCCAACTGGCCGGTCGATTCCGTGGCAGCACGCCTGCTGATGACGGATCTGTTCCGGCGCCAGCAGACTGGCGACAAGCCCCCCGGCAAGTCCGATGCCTTGCGCCAGGCCATGCTGCAGCTGATCGACCAAGGCGGCATGAGCGATGGCAAGACAATGAAGTATTCTTATGCCCATCCCCTTTTCTGGGCACCCTTCATGGTGGTCGGTGACTAGGCCCAGGCGCGACGCGCACGGGTTGCTGGGCATGATCTTTTGTGCAAGTGTTGAATGATATGGAGATAAACATGATCCGTTCTGTCCTGGCTTCGGCGCTTCTGTCTGGTCTGCTCGCTCAAGGTGCGGCTCTGGCGGCCCCCTTGATCACCGCCAAGGAGGCCGCCTTGCCTCCGGCCGCGGGCGTGCTGGCAACGCGCGGCATTTCGCGCGGCCCTGCCATCAAGATGGTGTCGCCCGAGCCCGAGGCAGCGGTCAAATCGCCGTTCAACCTCAAACTCAACTTCGAGGCCCGTGGTGGCGAGAAGATCGACCCCAATTCGGTCAAGGTGGTCTACATGAAGTCACCATTCGTGGATCTGACTTCGCGCCTGCAATCTGCCATCACCCCGACCGGCATCGACTTCCAGCAAGCCGAAGTGCCGCCGGGCGAACACATGCTGCGCGTCACCGTCAAGGACAGTGCTGGCCGTGAGACCAACAGCACGATGACCATCGTCGTCAACAAATAATGAAGTGTCCGTATTGCCTGAGTGACATCGAAGACGAGGCACTGGTCTGCAAGGTCTGCACGCGGGACCTCTATCTCCTCAAGCCGCTGCTGGAAAAGATCTCGAAACTGGAGGGACAGCTGGCAGCCGTGGCAGACCCTGCCAGTTTCGATGAGCGCATTCGTGATCTGGAGCAGCAGTTGGCCAGTGCCCATGAGCGACTCCACCCCGTTCGCACAGGGCCGCTGGCTTTCCTGTTCAACCTGACCGTCTTCATCTTGCTGCCTCTGGGCCTGCTGTTGCTGTCGCACTGGCTGATCACCATCGCGCTGGATACCAGCCTGCTGTACCTGCGCATCATCTCGATTGCCGTGCCCCTGCCCTTCGGCCTGGTGCTTTTCCTGCGCCGCCGGCGCGCGGTCCTGCCGTGGTTTGTTGGCACCGTGTTTCTGGCCATTGCCTCCGTCATCGGCATGAGCTGGATTACCAGTCTGGTGGACAACACGCCCGTGTTGCCGCAAAACGCTTTTGAATGGCGCGAATACTTGGAATATGCTGCCAGCATCTCCTTCAGCTTCCTGACCGGCATGCTGCTCGGCGGCGTGCTGAATTCGCGCAGCCATCGTCCGGCCGGAAAGCTTCGTGACTCCCTGCTCAGGTCAATCGTCTCCCGTCTGGTGGGCGGCAATCTGACACCGCAACAGCTCGGGACCTTGATCAAGAAACTGGAGGAATATGGCAGTTCGATCGTGGCCGTGGGCACCACGGCCGTGTCGATCTACACCGGCCTCAAGGGTGTGCTGGGCAGCTGAGAAACACCGCTTGGCCAGCAGACGACCTTCGACCCCGTAGGGCTCAGTCATCCTGAGCCTGATTCAAATCCATCCAAGGGATGGACCGCAACGCTTTGCCACTTGAACTATTCCATGCTTTCCACCCAGGACAAAACCCGCATCGATGACACCCGGATTTCGTGTGTACGTCCCCTCATGACCCCGGCCTTGCTCGAGGAACGCCTGCCCGCCAGCGAGCAACAGCTGGCCCTGGTGGAGCGCTCGCGGCAAGACATCTCTGCCGTGCTGCAAGGGCGGGACGATCGGCTGCTGGTGGTCGTGGGCCCTTGCTCCATCCATGACCACGAGCAAGCACTGGCCTACGCCCGGCTGCTCAAGCAGGAAGCCGACAAGCATGCACAAGACCTGCTGGTGGTGATGCGCGTGTATTTCGAGAAGCCCCGCACCACCGTCGGCTGGAAAGGCTACATCAACGACCCGCACCTCGATGACAGTTTTGCCATGAACGAGGGCCTAGAGATGGCGCGCAAGCTCCTGCTCGACGTGGTGGACCTGGGCCTGCCCGTGGGCACCGAGTTCCTGGATCTGCTGAGCCCGCAGTTCATCAGCGATCTGGTGAGCTGGGGTGCCATCGGGGCCCGTACCACGGAAAGCCAGAGCCACCGCCAATTGGCCAGCGGCCTGTCGTGCCCGGTCGGCTTCAAGAACGGTACCGACGGCGGCGTCAAGGTGGCCGCCGATGCCGTGGTGGCCTCGCGTGCGCCGCATGCCTTCATGGGCATGACCAAGATGGGGCAGGCCGCCATCTTCGAAACCCGCGGCAACCAGGACGTGCACATCATCCTGCGCGGCGGCAAGGCCCCCAACTATGCGGCCGCCGATGTGGATGCCGCCTGCCAGGTGCTGAAAGCCTCCGGCCTGCCGCCGCAGGTGATGATCGATGTCTCGCACGCCAACAGCAGCAAGCAATACCAGCGACAGATCGAAGTGGCCAAGGACGTGGCAGCCCAGATCGCCGCCGGCGACCGCCGCATCATCGGCTTGATGATCGAGAGCCACCTGCACGAAGGCCGGCAGGACCTCGTGCCGAACAAGCCACTGGCCTACGGCGTATCCATCACCGACGCCTGCATCAGCTTCGAACAGACCGTGCCGGTGCTGGAGACCCTGGCACACGCCGTGCGCCAGCGCCGGCAAGCCTGAGCCGCAAGTCGCCAGAAACAACCAACCCCGCCATGTGCGGGGTTGGTTGTTTTTATTCCGTTTGGCGGGCGAACGGGCTCAGTCCTGCGCGGGCTCGTCCGTCGGGGCCTCCGGCCAGACGAACACCACGCGCGCCGGCTCCCCCTTCTTCAGCACGATCCGCTGCTGCAACGGTTTGCCGTTCAGCGTCGCCTCGACCACATACGTCCCCGGCGCCAGCCGGAGCAGAAGAAAGGGCCCTTCGGCCTGCATCTGCAGCAGCAACTTGCTGTGTCCATCCCGCAGGCTGACCTTCGCATCCGCGGTGTAAACAGAACGCTGCCATCTCTTGGCCGAAAACAGCAAGGTCAGGGGCCACTTGCGGCTCTCGGCATCGATCGCCGTGGACTCCTCCAGGCCGATGCCACCACTCAGGTACTCGATACCGCCTTGCTGCTGCACGGCGGGCAGGTCACTGGCGTTCGCCAACGACAGCCACCCGCAGCCCGCAAGCCAAAGCACGCCCCACATGAAACGATGGGACAACGATGAAGTCATGGAGCTTCTCCCTTGAATAAACGAATGACACGGCGCGCCACTTCCACGGTTCATCTTCTGAGTGCCGGCGGCACTTGCCGGCCGTCGTACCGGCTCAGGGCCGCGATGACTTGAGTTGCTTGAGGTCCGCCACGATCTCCGCCGAATGACGCGAGGTATTGACCGACAGATAGACCTTGGCGATGCGACCCTGCGGGTCGATGAGGAAGGTGTAGCGCTTGGCAAACTTGAAGAGCTTCCAGTCCGAGATGGCCCCATAACGCTGCGCCACATCGCCCTGCGTGTCGGCCAGCAAGGGGAACGGCAGCTTGTACTTCTGGGCAAAGGCCGCGTGCGAGGCACTGTCGTCAACGCTGATGCCTACCACCTCGGCGCCGAGCGCGCTGAGTTGCTCCCAGTCGTCGCGGAAGGTGCAGGCCTCTTCGGTGCAGCCGGGTGTGTCGTTCTTGGGATAGAAATAAAGCACCAGCCACTTGCCACGCCAGTCAGCCAGGCGGCGCAGCTTGCCGCTCTGATCTGGCAGGGTGAAGTCCGGCGCGGGTTGGCCCGCGGCCGGCACAGCGGCCTGCACACTGGCTGCGCCCAAGGGCAGCAGCAGACACAGGGCGCGCCGCAGGCGGGAGATCACGACCGCAGCTCCTTGAGACCACCCATATAGGGCTGCAATGCGGCAGGAATCTCCACGCTGCCGTCGGCGCGCTGGTAGTTCTCCAGCACCGCCACCAGCGTGCGGCCCACGGCGAGGCCTGAACCGTTGAGCGTGTGGACCAGCTCGTTCTTGCCCTGGGCGTTCTTGAAGCGGGCCTGCAGGCGGCGCGCCTGGAAGGCCTCGCAGTTGGAGACCGAGCTGATCTCGCGGTAGGTGTTCTGCGCCGGC
>Ga0066469_1000032_pt1 | contig 57810 bp, 49 predicted proteins | sample LakWasM103_HOW12_2_FD_59579 | JGI IMG/M metagenome (GOLD analysis project Ga0066469, IMG submission 59579) | Freshwater sediment methanotrophic microbial communities from Lake Washington under simulated oxygen tension - Sediment Metagenome 103_HOW12 | ecosystem: Environmental > Aquatic >... | reverse complement strand
AACGGGGCTGGCAGGGCCCATCTCGTCGTTGAACTCCTTGCCCAGGCAGCCAGCCTGGGCGTCGTCGTCCGCCTAGACCTGGGCCCTGCCAGCCCCGTTCGCACGGGCAAACGTAGTGTGAACAGGCCCTAGGCCCATGCGCGCCCTCATCGGCAAGGCCCTCACCGCACTGGCAGTCACCTGCCTGGCGGGCGGAGCCTTCGCCCAGGGGGGCGACACGGTGCGCTGGCTGGTGCAGGACCTGCCCCCGCATTTCAACTATGTGGACGGGCGCCCGCCGCAAAAGCCCGCCGACCTCGGCCATGGCGAGCTGGACGGCATGCTGCGCATGCTGATCGCGCGCATGCCGCAGTTCCAGCATGAGTTTCTCGACGCCAGCCTGCCGCGCTTCGAAACCCTGGTGCGCCAGGGCCAGACGATGTGCTCGGTGCTGCATGTGCGCACGCCCGAGCGCCTGAGCTGGCTCTACTTCACCCACACGCACCCGCCGCTGTTCTCGCGCCAGATCCATGTGATCGTGCACCGCGACACGCTGGCGCGCCTTGAGGGCATGGGCCAGCCCCTGCAGCTGGCCGAGCTGCTGCAGCGTGGCGACCTGACGGGCCTGCTGCCGCGCGACCGCAGCTTCGGCCCGCGCATCGATGCGATCCTGCAGGCCCAGGGCAGCCGCGCGCCCAAGACCGCCAGCGCCGCGCGCAATATGCAGGTGCTGGCCATGCTGCGCCTGCGCCGCATGGACTACACGCTCGAATACCCCTCGGTGGTGGACGAGTACCTGAAGGCCAACGAGGCCCAGGGCGAACTGGTGAAGATCCCGCTGGCCGAGGCGCGCAGCACCATGGTGGCCACGGTGGCCTGCAGCCGCAACCCCGACGGCCGCAGGCAGATCGAGGCGATCGACGCCGCGGTACGCCGGCTCGCCCAGGACCCCAACCGCGAGGCCTGGCTACGCGCCTGGCGCGGCGACCAACTCGACGAGGCGGACCGCCAGCGCATCAACCGCTACATGGACGAGCGCGCCAAGGCCGGGCCGCAGATCGACTAAGCGCCGCTCGTGAGTCGCCCACAAAAGCTGGACCTGCCCCTGCGCGAGGGCGTCAGCGCCAGCGCCCTGGCCTGCCCGGCCGGCCCCTGGCCGCTGCTGCTGGACTTCATCGCCGAGCGCCTGGACCTGGTGAGTCGCAGGGACTGGCAGGCCCGCATGGCGGCCGGCGAGGTGCTGGACGACCGGGGCCAGGTCTTGTCCCCCGAGGCCCCCTACCGCGCCGGGCGCCGCATCTACTACTGGCGCTGGCTGGCCCAGGAGCATGAGATCCCCTTCGAGGAACAGATCCTGTTCCAGGACGATGAGCTGCTGGTGGCCGACAAGCCGCATTTCCTGCCGGTCACGCCCAAGGGGCGTTATGTGCAGCAGACCCTGCTGACGCGGCTGAAGCGCCGCACCGGCATCGCCACGCTCACGCCGGTGCACCGGCTGGACCGCGAGACCGCCGGCCTGACGCTGTTTGCCATCCGCCCCGAGAGCCGCGACGCCTACCAGCGCCTGTTCCGCGAGCGCAGCGTCGAGAAGGTCTACGAGGCGATCGCACCCTGGCGCGCCGAGCTGCGGCTGCCGCTCTGCTACCGCAGCCGCCTGCAGGAGCGCGCCGAGGCCTTCATGCAGATGCAGGAGGTGGCCGGCGAGCCGAATGCCGAGACCGTGATCGCCCTGATCGAGCGCCTGGGCGAGGCCTGGGCCCGCTATGAGCTGCGCCCCAGCACCGGCCAGAAGCACCAGCTGCGCGCGCAGATGTGCGCACTGGGCCTGCCCATCCGCGGCGACCGCATCTACCCCCAGCTGCAGCCCGAGCAGGCCGAGCCCGACTACCGCGAGCCGCTGTGCCTGCTGGCGCGCAGCATCGCGTTCACCGACCCCCTGAACGGCCAGCGGCGGCGCTTCGAATCGGCCCGTCAACTGCCGCTATCCGACACATAGCCTGGCATACACTGCCCCGAAATTCGGGGAGCGACAGGCATGGCGGCAAAGGCGACGACGGCAATCAAGTTCGGGCTCGCGGCCCTGGCAGTGGCGGGTGCGGCGGCGGGCGGCTGGTTCGGCTGGCAGGCGTGGCAAGGCCGCGGCGCCAACGAGTTAGGCAGCAGCGCCGAGATCGGCGGCGAGCAGGCCGCCTTTGCCTTCAGCGAATGCAAGGCGCGCATGTTCGACGGCTCGCCCGCCATCGCGGTGAGCTTCACCCAGGCGCTGGACCGCCGCCAGGACTTCAGCGCCCTGCTGAAGGCCAGCGAGGGCGCCAAGGACGGCAAGCCAGAGGACGCGAAACCGCTGGAAGCGCGCTGGGTGCTGGGCGACAACCCGCGCGTGCTCTACCTGCCCTATGTGACGCCGGAGCGCAAATACCGCGTTACGCTGAACGCCGGGCTGGCCGCCAAGTCGGGCGCCAGGCTGGCCACGCCGCAGAGCTGCGAGCTGCTGAGCGAAGCCATGCCCACCAGCTTCTACTTCGCCAGCCGCGGCGTGGTGCTGCCGGCCGAGCAGAACGGCGGCCTGCCGGTGGTGAGCGTGAACACGCCCGAGGTGGATCTGCAGTTCCTGCGCATCAAGCCCGAGGCCCTGCCGCGCTTTCTGGAGCAGGTGGGTGGCCGGCGCGAGGAACAACGCCGCGCGCAGCAGAACGACGAAGAAGGCGGCGAGTACGAGGGCGGCTATTACTGGGACGATGGCGCGCGCCGGCTCAAGGGCCAGGTGGGCGGCTACATCCTCGACCAGCTGCGCGAGATGTCCGACAGCGTCTACATCGGCCGCTTCGCCACCGATGCGCGGCCGAACCGCCGCAACGTCAGCTACCTGCCGGTGGAGCGCATCAAGGAGCTGCAGGAGCCCGGGATCTATGTGGCGGTGATGAGCCAGCCCGGCCGCTTTGGCTGGGACTACCAGGTCACGCATTACTACGTCACCGACATCGGCCTGCATGTGCGGCGGCACACCGAGCAGCTGGACGTGTTCGCCACCTCGCTGAAGAGCGGGCGCTCGCTCAGCGGCATTGAGCTCACCCTGGTGGACGAGCAGGGCAAGGCCCTGGGCCAGGCGCAGAGCGATGGCGATGGCCATGCCGTCTTCAAGGGCCGCAGCGACAAGGCGCGCGCGCTGCTGGCCAGGCGCGGCAACAAGGAAATGGCGGTGCTGGCGCTGCGCGACCCGGCGCTGGATCTCTCGGAGTTCGACGCCACCGGCCATGCCTCGCGCAACCACAAGCTCTTCATCTATGCCGGGCGCGATCTGTACCGGCCGGGCGAATCGTTCCAGGTCTCGGTGCTGGCAAGAGATGCCGACGGCCGCGCACCGGCCAAGCCCCTGCCCCTGACCCTCACGCTCAAGAAGCCCGATGGCAGCAACCTGGTGAACCAGCTGGTCAAGCCCGGCGCGACGGGCGCCGCCTACTACCAGCAAGCCCTGACCCTGCCCGCCGATGCCCCCACCGGTGGCTGGACCCTGCAGGCCCGCGTGGACCCGGCCGCCAAGCAGCCGGACGCGCAATGGAGCTTCAAGGTCGAGGAGTTTCTGCCCGAGCGCATGAAGCTGGAGCTCAAGGCCGCCGAGGGCGCTATGCGCGGCGACACCGCGCTGGACGTGCAGGTGCAGGGCGACTATCTCTACGGCGCCCCCGCCGCCGGCAACCGCCTGCAGGCCAGCGTCTATGCCGAGCGCCAGCTCAACCCACTGGCGCAGAAGCTGCCCGGCTTCCTGTTCGGCGACTTTGCCGACGACAAGCAGCGTTCGCGCGAGGACCTGGGCGACCAGGAGCTGGACGAGAAGGGCCATGCCGAGCTGCAGCTGGCGCCCAAGCTGGGCGAGCGCCACTCGCCCATGCTGGTGCGCGGCAGCTTCAGCCTGCTGGAGTCGGGCGGCCGGCCGGTGGTGCGCTCGATCGAGCGCAGCTGGTGGCCCGCCGCCGAGCTGCTGGCCGTCCGCCCCATGTTCGATCGCAACGTCGCGCAGGAGGGCGCGCTGGCCGAGTTCGAGCTCACGCGCGTGGATGCGGCCGGCAACTTCAAGCCCGCCAAGGAACTCCTATCACTCAAGCTGATCTACGAGGAGCGCCAGTGGTACTGGCGCTATGACGATGGCCGCGGCTGGAACTCCGGCTACAACACCAGCGAGGAAGTGGTGGAGGCGCGCAGCATCAAGCTGGATGCGCGCAGCAAGCTGGCCCTGCCGGTGCGCTGGGGCCGCTACCGCCTGGAGATCAGCGACCCGGCCACCCAGCAGACGCTGCGCTACGCCTTCTACGCCGGCTGGGGCGCGCAGGACGCCGACGACATGGGCAACCGCCCCGACCGCGTGCAGCTCAAGCTGCAGGGCGCGCCCTTCAAGCCCGGCGCCCTGGCCAAGCTCAGCATCAAGCCGCCGCACGATGGCGAGGCCCTGCTCACCGTGGAGGGCGACCGCGTGCTCTACGCCAAGCGCCTGAGCGTGAGCGCCAAGGGCACCGAGGTGGAGATCCCCATCTCGGCAGACTGGCAGCGCCACGACCTCTACATCACCGTGGCCGCCTTCCGCCCCGGCAGCCAGGGCGACCGCGTCACCCCCGCGCGTGCGCTGGGCCTGGTGCACCTGCCGCTCTACCGCGAGGAGCGCAAGGTGAAGCTGGAGCTGCAAGCGCCGGCCAAGGCTACGCCCGACAGCCAGCTGCCCGTGCTGGTGAAGGCGCCCGCGCTCGCGGGCAAGCCGGCCATCGTCACCGTCTCGGCGGTGGACGTGGGCATCCTCAACATCACCCGCTACAAGACCCCCGACCCGGTGGACTTCTTCTTCGGCAAGCACCGCTACGGCGCCGACATGCTGGACCTCTACGGCAAGCTGATCGAGAAGATGGAGGGCGGCCAGGCCAAGCAGCGCTTCGGCGGCGACGCCGGCAAGCGCGACACCCAGAGCATGCCACGCAAGGTCTTGCTGGTGGACCTGTTCAGCGGCCCGGTGCAGCTGGACGCCAAGGGCGAGGCCAGGCTGAATCTCAAGCTGCCGGACTTCAACGGCACGCTGCGCCTGATGGCGGTGGTAAGCAGCGCGGACAGCTATGGCAGCGCCCAGGCCGAGAGCGTGATTGCCGCGCCCCTGGTGGCCGAGCTGGCCATGCCGCGCTTCATCGCCCCGGGTGACAAGGCCAGCATCGCGCTGGACGTGACCAACCTCAGCGGCGCCACGCAGGAGGTCAAGGTGCAGCTGGAGGCCGGCGCGCCGCTCAAGATCACCGGCACGCCCGAACCCATCAAGCTGGCCGACAAGCAGCGCAAGGTGCTGCGCTTCCAGGCCGAGGCCACCGATGCCTGGGGCCTGGCGCCGCTCAAGCTCACCGTCAGCGCCGGCGCTTCGCTCAAGCTGGTGCGCGAGGCGGCGCTGCAGGTGCAGCCCACCACGCCGCTGACGCGCGAGATCCGCCGCGTGCGCCTCGAGCCGGGCGCCAGCGTCAAGCTGGAGCCCACGCTGCTGGATGCCTACTGGGCCGGCTCGGCCGCGCTCAGCCTGGCCGTCTCCGACAAGCCGCCCATCGACGTACGCGCCCAGGTGCGCGAGCTGCTGATGTATCCCTACGGCTGCCTGGAGCAGACCACCAGCAGCGCCTATCCCCTGGTGTTCATCGACGAAGACGCCGCCAAGCGCTTCGGCATGAGCCCCATCAGCCGCGAAGAGCGCGCCAAGCGCCTGGACGGCGCCTTCGCGCGCCTCTCGGGCATGCAGCAGCCCAAGGGCGGCTTCGGGCTCTGGGCCGCCTCCAGCCCCTACGAGGCCTGGCTGAGCGCCTATGTCACCGGCTTCCTGCAGGACGCGCGCGACGGTGGCTTCAACGTGCCCGAGACCATGCTCAAGCGCAGCCTGGAGGCGCTCACCGAGCAGTTCCAGCGCGCGCCGGCCTTCCAGACCCAGCCGCCCAAGGCCTTCAAGCGCGATGCCAACGGCCGCCTGAGCGACTACCGCGAGGTGGAGCTGCTGCGCATGGCGCACCAGCGCTTTGCCGAGGCCGCGCATGCCGGCTACATCCTGGCGCGCGAGCAGAAGGCGCCGCTGGCCACGCTGCGCACCCTGCACGAAAGCTACCGCGGCAATGCGCGCTCGCCGCTGCCGCTGATCCACCTGGGCCTGGCGCTCAAGCTGATGGGTGACGAGGTGCGCGCCAAGGTGGCGCTGGACGATGCCATGAAGGCCGCCTACGGCCTGCAGCCCGAGCAGAGCGAGGGCAGCGCCTGGTGGTGGGGCGAATGGCTGGGCGACTACGGCTCCAAGGTGCGCGACCTGGCCCTGGGCTATGCCCTGCTGCAGCGCCACCAGATCGTGCACGAGCGCCGCGAGGGCCTGCTGTTCGACCTGGCCGGCGACTTCGACCGCCGCCGCTACTTCTCCACCCAGGAGCGCCTGGCGCTCTTCCTGGCCGCCAACAGCGCCATGGGCGCGACCAGCGCGAATGAGAAGGGCTGGAAGGCCAGCCTCACGCAGGGCAGCAGCGCCAGCACCGCCTGGGCCGGCAGTGGCACGCAGCAGCAAGCCATCGAACCCGCCAAGCTCAAGGCCGGCGTGAGCCTGAGGAACGAGGGCGCCGGCACGGTGTTCGTGGAAGTGGCGGCGCAGGGCTACCCGGTCAAGTTGCCGGCCGCGCAGGAAGATCGCATCAGCATCGAGCGCGCCCTCTTCAGCACCGATGGCAAGCCAGTGAGCGCGCGCCAGTTCAACACCGGCGACATGCTGATCGTGCGCCTGCGCGTGCAAGCCAACAAGCAGGCCATCAAGGACGGCCTGGTGGTGGACCGCATCCCGGCCGGCTTCGAGGTGGAGAACCTCAACCTCAGCCAGGGCCCGCAGGCCGGCGAGTTCACGGTGGAGGGCACGAATATCGCGGCCGCCAACGCCAACGCGCGCATCGTCCACACCGAGTACCGCGACGACCGCTTCGTGGTCGCCGCCAAGCTCGACGGCAGCCGCCTGGAGCTGTTCTACCTGGTGCGCGCCGTGACCCCGGGCCGCTACGTGGTGCCGGCGCCCTACGCCGAAGACATGTACCGCCCCGAGATCCGCGGCATCGGCAAGGCGGAGGGCGAGATCACGGTGGTGGACAAGCGTGCGGTTCCGTAATGAGTTGATGGGCTGTTTGCGCCGCGGCCCAGGCCGGCAGGCACAACGATCGGTGTTGGCAAAGCCCTGGGTGGGTGGCTGCGGCGGCCCTCTTGCGCTGCCGAGGCGCGCAGGGGCTTGTGGCCGCGCGCGTACCCGCGCGCTTCAAGCACTGGATTGGCGCACTTTGTCTGAACGGAGCGAGCCACAGGCGAGCGCAGTGAGTTGTGCGCCGGGCCGCAAGGGCCGAGCACCGCAGGGGAGCCCGAGCGGCGCGAGGGCCTGCGCATCCGGGCCGCCGCGGCCGCCCGCCCAGGGCTTTGCCGCTCGCCACTTCTGCGCATGAAGACCACCAAGCGCTGGCACCGCCTGGCCCTTGCCCTGGCCGTGCCGGCCCTGCTCATCGCCGCGCTGGACCTGCTGTTCTTTCCGCTGCCGCCCGGGGCAAGGCCTGACCCCAGCGGCGCCGGCCAGTCCACGCTGGTGGTGCTGGCCGAGGATGGCACGCCGCTGCGCGCCTGGGCCAGCGAGGACGGCGCACTGCGCCATGCCATCACGCTGGCCGAGGTGTCGCCGCTCTATCTGCAGACCCTGCAGCATTACGAAGACCGCTGGTTCCGCGTGCACCCGGGCGTGAACCCCTGGGCGCTGGGCCGGGCCGCCTGGCAATGGGCAAGGCATGGTCGCATCGTCTCGGGCGGCTCCACCCTCACCATGCAGGTGGCGCGCCTGCTGGACCGCCGCGCCGCCGGCCGCAGCCTCTCAGCCAAGCTGCGCCAGATCCTGCGCGCCCTGCAGCTGGAGCTGCACCTCAGCAAGGACGAGATCCTCACGCTCTACCTCAACCACGCGCCCATGGGCGGCATGGTGGAGGGCGTGGAGATGGCCGCGCGCGGCTACCTGGGCAAGCCGGCGCGCGAACTCTCGCAGGCCGAGGCGGCCCTGCTCACCGCGCTGCCGCAATCGCCCTCGCAGCTGCGCCCCGACCGCGCCCCGGCGCGCGCCCAGGCCGCGCGCGACAAGGTGCTCACCCGCATGCAGACCCTGGGCGTGTGGGACGCCGCCAGCGTGGCCGATGCCAAGCTCGAGCGCGTGTTCGCCCCGCCGCTGCGCGCCCAATGGCTAGCCCCGCTGGCGGCCGAGCGCCTGCGGCAGGAGGCCAGGCAGGGCAGCCAGCCGCCCGGTTCGGTGATACGCAGCACGCTCGACGCCGGCCTGCAGGCGCGCCTGGAGCAGGTGCTGCTGGACCGCCTCAACACCCTGCCCGAGAAGGTCTCCATCGCCGCCCTGGTGGTGGAGAACCAGACCCTGCAAGTGCGCGGCTACGCCGGCTCGGCCGATTTCTCCGACCTGCGCCGCGCCGCGCATGTGGACATGGTGCGCGGCCTGCGCTCGCCCGGCTCCACGCTCAAGCCCTTTCTCTACGCGATGGCGCTGGACCAGGGCCTGATCCATTCCGAGAGCCTGCTGATCGACGCGCCTCAGAACTTCGGCGGTTATGCGCCCGGCAACTTCCAGGCCGATTTCTCCGGGCCGGTGAGCGTGTCGGAGGCCTTGCAGCGCTCGCTCAATGTGCCGGCGGTGGACCTCTTGGAGCGCCTCGGTCCCGAACGCTTTGCCGCGCAGCTGCGCCAGGCCGGCCTGCGCCTGCGCCTGCCCGCCAATGCCAGCCCCAACCTGAGCCTGATCCTGGGCGGCGGCAGCACCAATCTGGAGGAACTGGTGGGCGCCTACAGCGCGCTGGCGCGCGGCGGCGTGGCCGCGAAGCCGCGCCTGCGCGCCGAGCAGCCGCTGGTGGAAACGCGGCTGATGAGCGAAGGCGCCGCCTACATCGTGCGCGAGATCCTGGAGAGCGGCGGCCGCCCCGGCGCGCCCTTCCGCGAGAGCGAGCAGCGCATCGCCTGGAAGACCGGCACCAGCTTTGGTTTCCGCGACGCCTGGGCGGTGGGCGTGACCGACCGCTACACCCTGGGCATCTGGATGGGCCGCCCCGACGGCACGCCCAACCCCGGCCACTTCGGCGCCAACAGTTCAGCCCCGCTGCTACGCGACCTCGCCGCGGCCCTGGGCCCGCAACAACTGGCCCCGCGCCACGTGCCCGCCAGCGTCAAGCCCGTGCCCATCTGCTGGCCCCTGGGCCTGGCCGAGGCGAGCACCGCGCCCGCCCATTGCCTGCAACGCCGCCTGGCCTGGACCCTCGAAGGCGCCACCCCACCCACCTTGCCCGACCGCCTGCAGCCCGGCAGCCTGATCGAGGTGGCCTGGGTGGACACACAGCGCCAGCAACGCCTGCGCCCCGATTGCGTGGCGGCCTCGCAGGCCAGCCCCGAGCGCGTGGAACTGGCTCGCTGGCCCGCCCTGCTGCAACCCTGGATCGAACCCGCCCAGCGCAGCCCTCAAGAGCGCTGGCCCTGGGGGCCCGGCTGCGCGCCGCGCGCCCCACGCGGCGACGCCTTGCGCATCGTCGGCCTCGAGCCGGGCAGCCAGCTGCGCCCCGCGCCGGGTCAGCACCGCATTGCCCTCAAGCTGCAAGCGGTGGGCGCGCAGGAAGGGCTAACCTGGCTGCTGAATGGGCAGCTGGTGGGGCAGAGCGAGAAGGCGGGGGCGCCGCTGCAGCTGGAGTTGTCGCGCAGTGGGGAGCAGACGCTGACGGCGGTGGATGGGCGGGGGAGGTTTGGGAAAGTGCGGTTTGAGGTGAGGGGAACGGTCCCAACACGCATGTAAGGCCAACAATGCGCCAGGTTTGCCCTTACCACATTCCATTTTTCTTACGGCAAACTTGCAGCATCTGCCCGCCCGCCAATATCGAACACTAGCCACGGCAGCCATTCCACCCAATCAGCGCCGTTATGCAAACATCAAGTTCTTCCAAACGAACCACCATCATCGTCGTTTGTTCGGTGCTGGCTGTGAGCTTGATATTTTTCCTAAGTGCGCTGACAGGCATACGGACAGGCGAGTCATCCGTGGCCTCGGTGGCGATACCGTTGCTCATTGCAATCGGGTGCATTGCGTTGCTGCCTCAGCTATTCAAGATGCACTCCGCCACGCGCGCGCAGGAGAAGGTGCATGCTATAGAGGAGCGGAACGCCAGCATGAAACGCACTGCATTCCTGGCGGCATTGGCAGCGGGCACTGACCACAAGCCGTTGGAGTGCACGTTCCTGGGCGGAAGTGGCCTAGAAATAGCACCCAAAGCAGCCGTACTACTTACGTGCTCGGCCGGGCAAATCGTGCTGACAAATCCAACGACACTTCGACAAAACGTCTTTAGTTTTGAGGGTCTCTCTGCCGTTGAAGTTACTGGGCCAGGTACGCAAACTACCAATGCCGGCGTTGCCGGTGGAGGCTTTGGCTTGGAGGGGTTCCTGAAGGGTGTTCTCGCAGCGTCAGCGATCAATGCCCTGACAACAAAGAGCAGTACAAACACGTTTCTCAGGCTGCTTGGAAGCACCGCAGAAGCGTACCTCCACACCACACAGATAGAGCCTGCGGCGCTACGAATTTTGTTGTCTCCAGCCATCGTGCAGATGGAGGCAAACAAGCAGCGAAAGGCTGCACCGACGCGGCTTCCGTTGAGCGAGGAGATCGCAAAGTTGCACAAGCTGGCGCAAGAGGGTGTGCTTACTGCCGAAGAATTCGTGGTGGCAAAGCGTCGGCTTTTGGAATCGTATTTGCCAGTCGGGTCATCCGAAAGCTGAGGATCAGGTCTCCCATGTTGCAAACTGTGGTCACATAAAGCCACCGCACGTTGAGACAGTTAGCGCAGCGCCACAGGCTGGCAGCGTGCTGGTGGCAAGAGCACGCATACCAAGGCAGGTCTGGCAAAGCGCGACTCCATCCGCAGGTGCCAAGCTACTCCCTACACCCCACCCTGCTCCTCTGCTCCGCCCGCCCCGCCTTGCACATCTCCAACCAGAAGCTGCGCACAAAGGCCGGGTGGCGGGCGAACAGGTCCTTGCTGATGGGAGAGTAGTACCAACTCGTCAGCACCGGCGGTGAGAGCTTGCGCAGGCGGGCCAGCACCTCGGCGGGCTGGGTGGCGACCAGCATGTCGGGCAGGATGGCCACGGCGCTGCGGCCCTGCACCAGCTTGTTGAGCACGTTCTGCGTGTCCAGGCCATTCTCGGCCGTCCAGTTGCGTTCGGCCACCAGCGCCCGCAGCGCCGGCACCGGCGCCACGCCCACGCGCATGTCCTCGGGGCCGCGCAGGGTCTGGCCGTCCCAGCTGATCTGCTGCGAGCTCAGGGCGTCCGCGTAGAGCGAGTAGCTGGAGAGATAGAAACCCAGTTGCGGGTCGACCTGACCGTCCTGTTGCATGGGCAACGCGCTGATGGCCAGCAGCTCGGCGCCGGGGAAGGCCACGCCCCAGATATCGATCTCGTTGCGCAAGAGCAGTTCACGGCCGCGCGTGATGGGAAAACGCTGCAGCTGCAGCCTTGGCGTGCAGCCGCTCCTGCTCACGGCCTGGCGTATCCAGTCGATCAGCTTGCCGGCGGGCGGCGCCGATTTATCCTTGCCCAGCAGCAGCGGCGCCAGCTCGTAGTCCAGCACGCCCACGCGCAGCTCGGCGGGGCAGCGCTGCGGTTGCTGCTGCGGCAGCTGCGGCTCATCGGCCGCGGCCGCGCCGGCGGCCAGCAGCGGCGACAGGCAAAGCGCTGCAAAAGAAAAAGACGCGCGGGCTTGGTTCATGCGGCCTGGCTAAGACCGGGAAGACGCCAGATGGTGCGCCACCAAGGCGTTGGCGTGGCCATGCCCCAGCTTGTGCTCGGTCTTCAGCAGGTTCACCAGCTCCATGTGCTTGAGGCCGCCGGCGGCGCGCAGCACGCTCAGCCAATGCTCGATCGGCTGCCCGTAAGTCTTCTCGATGGACGGGAAGTAGGAGGCAGGACCTTTGACCTTGGGGGCGGGCGCGTCGGGCATGGGGATGACTCCTAGTCATTCAATGCGATGGCTAGGCATTCTGCGTCGAAGGCAAGGCTTGCGCCAATAGACATGCGTCAGAACCAATAGTCGCCCACGCAGCGCCCATCGCGCGGCAGGTCGTCAAAGCTGTCCAGCCCATCAAAGTGGTCGATGGGGATGCGGGCCACCGCCTCCGGCTCGCACAGGCGCAGGTTCACCGCGATGCGGCGGCGGCCCTGCTCGTCGAGCCGCAGCCCGCGCCAGAAGGCGATGCAGCCGCATTGCGGGCAGAAGTGGAACTCCAGCGCCTTGCCGCGCACGAAGGGCCGGGTCGCGCCGCTGACATGGATGTCCTCGTTCTCATGGCCATAGGCCCAGAGCACGCCATAGCGGCGGCAGGCGGTGCAGTTGCAGGCGGTGGCGCCCTCGGGCTGGCCGGCCAGGCTCCATGCCACGGCGCCGCAGAGGCAGCTGCCATTCAAGGTCGTCATGATGCGTCCGCTCCGCTCGTCAAGGCTTGCCATCATCCAGCCGGTCGCGCGCCGGCAGCGCATCGCGGAAGGCATCGAAGCTCTTCCACGCCGGCACCGGCGGGCTGTAGCCGGGCCGCGGCGCGTACACCGAGGGCTCGACCCATTGCAGCTTGTGCAGGTAGCGCGGGCAGTTGGGAAAGATGCGCGTGGCCGTGATGCGCACCATCAACACCGCGCCCGGGCATTCCGCGCACAAGGGGTCGTCCATGCAGACCTGCGCGGTGCCGTTGACGCGCAGGCGCTTGGGCGTCTCGAAGTCCACGAACAGCAGGCCGACATGGGGATTCAGCAGCACATTGCCCCAGCTGCGGTACATGCCGTTGCCGTCGTAGTCGGGCACGGCCAGGGTGTGATCGTCGAGGACGCGCACAAAGCCGGGTAGCCCGCCCTTGTAGGAGCAATCGGGGTGGCCCTCGGCGTCGGCGCTGGCGATGAAGAACATCGCACAGCGCTGGATGAAGGCGCAGTCTTCGTCGGTGAAGGCGCTGCGCAGAGTGACCTGCTCGAGGCGGTCGGCGATGGCGCGGGTGTCGCGCGCCTCCTGCAGCTGCCGCATGCCGGGGTGAAAGAAAGACATCGGATGCTTGGCCGCCATCGTCATCGTCCTGCCTCACGATCGAAGCGCGCGGGCAAGACCGCCCGCCAGGGCATTCTGTGCCCGGGCGGGCGTCTCGCCAAGCGCAGCCCAACTCAGCTGGCGCTGGCCACGCTGGCGTAGGCCTGCAGCGCAGCCGTCACCTCGGGGTTGGGGCTCGTGCTGCTGCTGCCTGCGGCGGCGGCATCTGCAGGTGCGGGCGCGGGTGCGGGCTCCGGTGCCGGCGCGGGAGGCGGCGCGGCCTCGGTCTCGCCCCTGAACTTGGCAACGCCCTTGGCCTTGCCATGGCTCTCGGTGGCGACCATGGAGGCCAGGGCCGCCTTGAACTCGGCTTCGCTGAGCTGGCCGTCGCCATCGGCATCCATGCGCTCGAAGAGCTGCTGCGCGCGCTCGTTCTGCTTGGCATGGGCGGCCGCGGCGGCGCGCGCGCCGGCCGGCGAGATACGCACGAAATCCGTGGCCTCGAGATAGCCCTTGGCGTCGCGGTCGAGCCGGCCAAACAGCTGCTCGGCGCTGAGGCGGTTCAGCGGCCGGTTGTTGGCCGTGCTGATGCGGCTCGGGGTGCCGCTCCCTTCGGTGCTGGTACTGGTGCTGGTGCTGCGGTAGGGCGACAGGGCGCTGCTCGTCATCATGATGCGTACTCCTTCATGTTGCGCTGGGGGCCATGACTGCATTTCGGCCGCACCCGGCAGCGACTGAGAGCCGCCACATGAAACAAACGTAATAGCCGGCCGCGCCCGGCCGCCGCCCCTCCCCTCAGCGCACCCGCTTGTAGCGGCTGTAGCCGCCCAGCTCGCGCTCCATGGGCCGCAGCACCAGGGTGGTGCGCGCCGGTACGGTGACGGTGAGAAAGCCGGCGCTCACCGTGCCCAGCGCCGCAGCGCCGGGCTGGCCGAGCGCGTCGACCATCGGGGTGTCGTCCATCAGATGGGCGTTGGCGATCATCACCCGCTCGGTGACGGGCTCGGCCCTGGGGTTGGCCAGCACCACCATGGTGTCGAGCGCGCGATCGGTGTAGCGCTCGAAGGCGAACAGCTGCTCGGCCTCCACCAGGCGGAAGTCGCCCACGCGCAACGCGCGCTGCTGCTTGCGCAGCGCCACCAGCTGCTTCATCCACAGCAGCTCGGGGTTGTCGGCGCGCAGCAGCTCCCAGCGCATCGGGCTGCGGTTCTCGGGGTCGGGGCCGCCCGTCATGCCCAGCTCGGCGCCGTAGTAGATATTGGGCGCGCCGGGCAGGGTGAACTGCAGGGCCTGCACCATGCGGCGCTGGGCGGCATCGGGGAACTGGTTGGCGATGCGCGGGATGTCGTGGTTGTCGATCACCATCCAGGACTTCAGCATGGGCTCGATGCCGGCATCGCGCACCAGGCGCTCGGTCATGCGCGCGGCCTTGGGGGCGGAGAGCTCGCCGCCGGCCAGGCCCAGCACGATCTGGCGCAGGCCGAAGTTCATCACCGCGTCGATGGATTTGAGCCATTCGCCCGGGTAGTTGACGATCTCGCCCACCACCAGCGAGCCGGGCTTCTGCTGGTGCGCTGCGTCGGTGAGCTCGCGCAGGTAGCGGTGGCCCAGCTCGAAGGCGGTGTCCAGGCGCCAGCCATCGGCGCCGTCGCGTAGATAGCTGCGCACCACCGAGTCGGGTGCACCGTAGAGGTAGTGGCGCACCGCGGGGTTTTCGAGATTGAGCTCGGGCAAGTTCTGGAAGCCCGTCCAGACGCGCGCGCCGCCCTCGTACTGCGGGCCGATCGCAAACCAGTCGCGCCAGCGGCTCTTGGGGTTGTTGAAGGCCTCCTGGAACTTGGGCGCGTTGCGGCCCATGTGGTTGAACACGCCGTCCAGCACCAGCTTCATGCCGCGCTGATGCACCTGCACCGCCAGCTGCTTGAAATCGCCCAGGCTGCCGTACTCGGGCGAGATGGCCTTGAAGTCGAAGGCGTCGTACTTGTGGTTGGTGTAGGCGAGGTGGATGGGGTTGAGGTAGAGCACGTCGGCGCCCAGCTGCTGGATGTAGTCCAGCTTGGTGCCGAGGCTTTGCAGGTCGCCGCCCCAGAAGTCCAGCTCCTGGCTGTTGAGCTTGGCATCGGCGAGGTAGACGCCGGGCCGCGCGGGCTCCGACCAATCGCGCAGGCGCTTGGGCGCGGGGTAGAGCGCGCGCTTGGCCTCCAGATTCGCCGCGGGCACGTAGCGGTCCACCAGCACCTGGTAGACGATGGCGCCGTTGCGCCAGTCGGCCTCGCGCTGCTCGAAGTTGGCGGCCAGGCAGGCGGCCGGCAGGGCGAGCAGCAGGGTCAGATAGGCATGCTTCATGGTCGGTGTCTCCGGTGTTTCTTTAGCCGCTGTTGAAGCAAGCGGGATGCTCAGGCCTGCAGCCCCAGCCGCGATTGCAGGGCCAGGCGCTGACGGTTGAAGTTCCAGCCCACCAGCAGCACGCCCGCGGCGCCCAGGGCCAGCAGCCAGCTGGTGCCCAGCGCCTCCACCGCCAGCCCGGCCGCGCCCACGCCGAGCGACTGGCCGAGGAAGAAGCAGGAGGCGAACAGGGCCACCGCGGCGCCGCGGCGCTCGGGCGCCATCTGGGTGGCGCGGGTCTGCAAGGTGTTGTGCATCATGTAGAAGCCCAGGCCCATCACCAGGCAGGCCGGCATGGCCCACCACCAGCTGGGCGCCAGCGCCACGGCCAGCAGGGCGCCGGCCATCAGCAGCGAGCCCCAGCGCACCAGCGCGGTCTCGCCCAGGTGCTGCACCAGCTGGCGCGCGCCCAGCGCAAAGCCCAGGCCGCCCAGCGCGAACAGCATCACCAGCGCGCCCACGAAGGAGAGCGCGAGCGCAAAGCGCTGGTGCAGGTGCGAGGCCACGAAGGCGAAGGCACCATAGAGGGCCGCGCCCTCGCAGAACACCGCCAGCAGCACCAGGCGCGACCAGGGGCCTGCCAGCACGGCGCGGAATTCGCGCAACAAGCCGGCCAGCACATGGCCGCGCTGCGGCTGGGTGGCCAGGGCGCTGGCGGGCAGGCCGCGCCGCACCCATTGCAGCACCAGGGCCACCAGCACGAACAGGCCCGCCACGGCGAAGAAGGGGGTGCGCCAGTCCAGGTGGTCGGCGGTGTAGCCGCCGGCCCAGACGCCCAGCGCAAAGCCGACGATCTGGCCGATCAGGAAGCGCGCCAGCACGGCCTGGCGGCGCTCGTAGGGCACCACATCGCCGATCCAGGCCATCGCCAAGGGGATCACCGCCGCCGCGGTGGCGCCGGCCAGCAGGCGCCCCAGCAAGAGGCTGGCATGGCCCTGGGCCAGCGCACAGGCCAGCGAGGTGAGGGCCGAGGCCACGCAGGCCCAGCCGACCACGCGGTACTTGCCGTAGCGATCGCCCAGCGGCCCGAACAGCAGCTGCGCCAGGCCATAGGCCACCGCGAACACCGTGATCACTTGCGAGGCCTGGCCCAGCGTGATGGCGAACTCCTGCGCCAGCCGCGGCAGCAGCGCGTCGGTGAGGCGCAGCGAGATGCCGCTGGCCATGGCGGCAAGGGCCAGGCCGACGATGGCCAGGGCGGGCACCGGGGGCGAGGCGGCGGGGCTGGAGGAGCCGGTGGAATGGGCCTGGGGCTGCGCGGGCATAGCCCATTGTCACCAGACCGGCCGGCCCGGGCTGGCGCAGGGCTTTGCCGCGCGCGGCCCTGCCCGCCTCAGGGGCCCGCCTGTCGCAGCGTCTGCACCAGCATGCGCTGCAGGCTGTCCACCGCCTTGGAGCCCTTGGAGGCCTGGCTGCGGTAGACCGCCACCTGCATCGGCTCCAGCGGGCCCAGGCCATGGGCCAGACCCAGCACCTGCAGATGCGCGGGCGCGCTGCACTGGGTCAGCGCCGCGATTGCCAGGCCGCTCTCCACCGCGGCGATCTGGCCGGCCAGGCTGGAGCTGTTGTAGACCACCTTGTAGGGCCGGCCCTGCAGAGCCAGCGCATGGATGGCGCTGCGCCGGCCCAGGCTGGCCTCCTCGTAGACGGCGATGGGCAGCGGGTTGCGGCTCCAGACCTCGAACTGCGGCGCACCCACCCAGACCATGGGCTCGTGGAAGAGCAGGGTGCCGCGGCGGGCGTGGTCGCGCGAGACCAGGGCCAGGTCCAGCTCGCCGCTGGCCACGCGCGGGATCAGCGAGGTCGATTGCTCGCAGTCCAGCTGGATCTCCACCCCGCCATGGCGCGGCGCAAAGCGCTTCAGCACCGGGGTCAGGTAGCGGCTGGCGTAGTCGTCGGGCACGCCCAGGCGCACCACGCCGGCAATCGCCTCGTCGCGCAGGGCGGCCTGGGCCTCGGCCTGCAGGTCCAGCATGCGGCGCGCATAGCCCAGCAAGGTCTGACCCTCATGGGTCAGCTCCAGCTGCCGCGGGCCGCGCTGCAGCAGCCGGCAGCCCAGCGCCGACTCCAGCTTCTTGAGCTGCATGCTCACCGCCGATTGCGAGCGGCTCACCTCCAGCGCCGCGCTCGAGAGCGAGCCGGCATCGACGGTGGCGACAAAGCATTTCAGCCAGTCGATCTGCAGATCGCGCATGGATTCGATAAACGCATGGATGGGCGTCGAATTATGCGCTTTGCGCGGTGCCAGCGCGCCGGCACAGTGCGGTGCATGCAATACAGCAGCACCACCCCGGCCACGCCCGGCCCCATCGATGCACGCGCCCTGGGCGTGATGACCCTGCTGTGCCTCACCTGGAGCCTGCAGCAGATCTCGCTGAAGGCGGTGGCTGACCAGGCCAGCCCGATGCTGACGGTGGCGCTGCGCTCGCTGGTGGCCCTGCTGCTGCTGGCGGCGCTGATGGCCTGGCGTGGCGAGGCGCCACAGCGCGCGCGCTGGCGGGCGGGCCTGCTGGCCGGTGCGCTGTTCGGGCTTGAATACCTGCTGGTGGCCCAGGCCCTGAAGCTGACGCAGGCCTCGCATGTGGTGATCTACCTCTACACCGCGCCGCTGTTCGCCGCGCTGGGGCTGCACTGGCGCCTGCCGGCGGAGCGGCTCGCGGCACTGCAATGGCTGGGCATCCTGCTGGCCTTCGCCGGCATCGCCATGGCCTTTCTGGGCGGCCGGCATGGCGGCGCGGCGGCGGGCGGCATGGCGCCGCTGGGCGATCTGCTGGCCCTGCTGGGCGGTGCGGCCTGGGGCGCCACCACGGTGACGATACGCTGCTCGGCCCTGGCCGCCGCGCCCGCCACCGAGACCCTGCTCTACCAACTGCTGGGCGCCTTTGCCCTGCTGCTACCCGGCGCCTGGCTGAGCGGGCAATGGCAGTTCCAGCCCTCGGCCCTGGTGTGGGCGCATTTCGGCTTCCAGAGCCTGGTGGTCTCGTTCGCCAGCTTCCTCACCTGGTGCTGGCTGTTGCGCCGCTACCTGGCCTCGCAGCTGGGCGTGTTCGCCTTCCTGACGCCGCTGTTCGGCGTGCTGCTGGGCGTCTGGCTGCTGGGCGAGGCCCTGGACCCCGGCTTCATTGCCGGCAGCGCCCTGGTGCTGGCCGGCATCGCGCTGGTGAGCGGCCACGCCGGCCTGGCACGCCGGCTGGCGGGGCTGCGCTGGCGCAAGGGTCGGGCGCTCCCGGCCTAGACCGGCAGCAGGTACACGTCCGCCGCCGCGCGCTCCGCGGCGCTATGGCCTTGCAGGGCCTTGTCCCATGCCGGATCGCCGGCGTCGTGGCTCGCCGCCAGGCCCTGGATCATGTGGCCCGTCTCTTCGGTGCTGGCGTCGAACTCGGCCACCAGTTCGCGGTCGTCAAGAAACAGCCGCGCCACCATATAACCGCCCGACTCGATCACCACCAGATAGCGCGCGGGCTTGCGCTGGTGGGTGTTGCTGTGCGGACGGGGCGCCTCGGCGCCAAAACTCTGGCTCATGGTGGGGCCATCTTGCCATCCGCCCTAGTCGCTGTCCATCAAGAGCGCCGAGAGCGCCGCCGCGTCCAGCACGGTGGCCTCCTCCTGCCCCGCCAGAATGCCCTCGGCCAGGCCGCGCTTGTCGCGGTGCAGCTCGATGATGCGCTCCTCCACCGAGCCGGCGGTGACCAGGCGGTAGACGGTGACCGGGCGCTGCTGGCCCATGCGGTGGGCGCGGCCCATCGCCTGGTCTTCGGCGGCGGGGTTCCACCAGGGGTCGACGATCAGCACATAGTCGGCCATGGTGAGGTTGAGGCCGAAGCCGCCGGCCTTGAGGCTGATGAGGAAGACCTCGCCCTCGCCGCGCTGGAAGGCCGCCACGCGCTGGGCGCGCGCCGCCGCGGGCGTGCTGCCGTCGAGGTACTGGTAGCGCACGCCCATCGCGTCGAGGCGCTCGGCCAGCAGCTTGAGGTAATCGGTGAACTGGCTGAACACCAGCGCCTTGTGGGCGCCGTCCACCAGCTCGCGCACCAACAACTCGAACTCGCCCAGCTTGGCGCCCACCAGGCCCAGCTCGGGCGCCACCAGGCGCGGATCGCAGGCGGCGCGGCGCAGGCGCATCAGTTCGGCCAGCACCTGGATGGCGGGGCCGCCGCCCTGCTGGCCTTGAGCGGCCGCGGCCACGCTGGCCTGGGCATCGCGACGCAGCGCTTCGAGAAAGCTGCGCTCCTCGCCGCCGGGCTGCACCAGGTGGACGATCTCGGTGCGCGGGGGCAGGTCTTGCAGCACCTGGGCCTTGGTACGGCGCAGCAGGAAGGGCGAGACCAGGCGGCGCAGGCGCTGGCGCGCGGCCGCGTCCGGCTGCTCCTTGCGCTCGATCGGGTTGGCAAAGCGCTCGGCGAACTGCGCGGCCGTGCCCAGCAGGCCCGGATTGATGAGCTGCATGATGGACCAGAGATCGGCCAGGCGGTTCTCCACCGGCGTGCCCGAAAGCGCGAGCCGGAAGCCGGCCTTGAACTCGGCCACCGACTTGGCGCGTTTGGTGGCGGCGTTCTTGAGCGCCTGGGCCTCGTCCAGCACCAGGCTGGCCCAGTCCTTGGCGGCGAACAGCTCGGCATCGTTCTGCGCCAGCGCGTAGGAGGCGATCAGCACATCGCCGGGGCCGGCAGCGGCGATCTGGGCGGCGCGTTCGCCCGCACTGCCGTAGAGCGCCAGGTTCAGGCCCGGCGCGAACAGCTCGCCCTCGGCCAGCCAGTTCGCACATACCGAGGTGGGCGCCAGCACCAGGGCCGGGCCCTGGGCGGCGCGCGCGATCAGCAGCGCCAGGGTCTGCACCGTCTTGCCCAGGCCCATGTCGTCGGCCAGGCAGGCGCCCAGGCCGGCCGCCGCCAGGCGCGCCATCCAGGCATAACCCTCCTCTTGATAGCCGCGCAGCTCGGCGCGCAGGCCCGCTGGCACGGCGGGCTGCAGCGCGGCGGCGGCGGCCAGCGCGTCCATGCGGGCGCGCCAGGGGGCGTCGCCGGCCAGCTGCATCTCGCCCAGGGTTTCATCCAGCCAGCTGGCGCTGGCGGGGGGCAGCTGCAGCTGGTCCTTCCTGGCCACGGCCAGCGCGTCGAGGTCGCGCAGCTGCTGGCGCAGCTGCTCGCTCAATGCCAGGTATTCGCCCTCGGCCAGGCGCACATAGCGGCTGCGCGAGGCTCGCGCCAGCTGCATCAGCTCCTGCAGGCCCAGCACGCGCTGCTCGTCCAGCTGGGCCTCGCCCTGCAGGGCCAGCCAGTTGCGCGCGCTGCTGACCTGCACGCGCACGCCGCTGCTGGCCAGCGCGGTGACGCGCAGCGGTTTGCCCTTGGGCCAGTCGAGCGCGGCGATGCCGGGCAGGCCCGGCAGCAGCTCCACCGCGCGCAGCGCCTCCTCGGGCTCGGTGAGCAGCCAGGGCAGGTCGGGCGGCAGCTCGGCGTCCAGGAAGGGCATGGCCTCCAGCACCGCGCGGCGATGTTCCACCTCGGCGGCGAGGTCGCGCTCGGTCGCCAGGCTCAGGCCCTCGTGCATGCACAGCAGGCGCGCGCGGCCCGCGCCGGGCGTGACGGCGGGGCCGAAGCCACCGAAGGGCTGGGCCACCAGCTGCAGCTGCAGGCCCTCGCCGAGCGGGCTCAGGCGCGCGCGCAGGCGGCTGTCGCCCGCCACCGAGCGGCCGGCGGCGGCATCGCTGTGCAGCTGGAAATGGCCGCTCAGCACCTGCAGGGCCGCGCCCAGCTCGGCCTGCGCGCTGGCGGGCACGGTCCAGCCCTGGTTCACCAGCTCGGCCACGCGGCGCTGGGTGGGGCTGATGCGCAGCAGGCGCGCATGCGCAGGGCCGTCGCGCAGCACGCGCAGGCTGTTGCGCTTGTCCACCTCGGCCTCGTGCCGGCTGCCATACCAGGCGCTCAGCTTGGGCGGCTCGCTGCTGAGCAGCGGCGGGTGGATGTGGAAGGCGTAGCTGGCATCCGCGCCCTGGCGCACCTCCAGCTCGGGCAGGGCCTCCACCAGCTCCACCCATTGGCCGGGGGCATCGGCAAACATCAGCGCCGGATGCCCGACCAGGGCGATGGCGGCCTGGCTGACGTCGAGCTCGTAGCTGTTGGCGGCGCTGTAGATGCTGCGTTCGATATGGCGCAGCACGGCGTTGTCGCGCGCGCTGCTGCTCTGGCCCTGCTTCTTGAGCTTGGAGAGCGTCACCGGCTTGAGCTTGAGTGCCCCGCGCGCGCTGCGGCTGCGCTCGAAGGGCAGGATGTCCTGCACGCGGCCCTGGGCGTCGAGCTCGAGTTGCCAGGCCAGCTCGCTGATGCCGGTCTGCGCCGCCTGCTCCTCGGCCAGCTGGGTGATGGCGGCGAGCGCATCGCGCCAGGCCTCGTGCGGCCCGCCCAGCCAGTTGATGGGTGTTGGCTGGACGCTCAATTCGTGCGTCAGCTCGCCGAGCTCCAGCCGCTCCAGCGCCTGCGCCAGCAGGCAGGCCTGCCAATGCTGCTCGGCCGCCTGCAGGCGCTGCAGCAGGGCCGTGGCGGCGGCCAGCGTCCAGCCCGGCGCGGGCTTGCCCAGCCAGGCGGCCAGCAGCAGGCGGTCGCAGGCCTGGTCGAGCGCGTGGGCGCGCTGCTCCAGCCCGGGGATGTAGGCCAGGGCCTGCTCGTCCAGGCCCTCCTCGCCCAGGCGCACGCCGATCGCATGGGCCCACAAGCCCCACCATTCATGCGCCGAGGGCTTGCGCGAGCCCGATTCGGCGATGCAGAACTTGCGCGCCTGCGCCCAGGCGAGCGGGTCGCTCTGCGCCAGCAGGCTTACCAGGTAGAGCCGCGCCAGCTCGCGCTCCAGCAGGCCGCGGCGCTGGCCGCTGGCCTGGCGCCGCACCTTCAGGGCCTGCTCGAACAGGGCCGCGGCCTCGGCCCAGGCGCCCTGCGCCAGGCGTTCGGCGGCCTGCACCAGCGCCAGCCCCGGCTCGCCCTGCAGCAGGGCGCGCGCACCGTCCAGGTCCAGCGCCTGCAGGCGGGCCTCGGCGAGCTGCGCGCGCGCTTCGGGGCCCAGCGCTTGCGGCGCGGTGGCCAGGCGCTGCTGCAGCCATTGGCGGATCTGGCCGCGGCGCGCGTCGTCGGCGCTCAGGGTCTTGAGCGCCTGGCGCAGCAGGGTCTCGCTCAGCTCGGCCGGCAGGGCCGCCACCGCGGCCGGCATCCAGGGCTCGGTGAGCGCCGCGGCCTGGACCTCCGCATGGCTCAGCTCGAGCAGCGGGCCGCGCAGCTGGGCCTGGTAGGTGGCCAGGTCCACGCCCGAGTGCAGGAACAGGCGCAGCATGCGCACCGCCTCGTCGGCCGAGCGCAGCCCTATCCACTGCATGGGCTGGCGCGCATGGGCCTGGCCATCGCTGTAGACGTAGAGCAGGCGCTGCCAATACTGGCGCGCCGCGGGCAGCAGCAGCAGCGCCTGCAGGCGCTCGGCCTGCGCGCCCGGCGGCACGCCGTAGACGCGGCCGCTGAGCGGCTGGATGCGGCCCTGCTGCTGCAGTTGGCGCAGCGCCAGCTGCACGCGCGCCTGGCTGAAGCGCTCGGCGCTGGCGATCTCGCCCTGGGCCTGCAACCACAGCGCCAGCCCGGCCGCACCGCGGCTGCCGCCCATCAGCAGCAGGGCATCGAAGACGGCTTGCAGTTCGGGCTCGGTGGCGGCGGCGCTGGGGTCGGGGTACGGGGACATGCCGGCAGTATGCCGCCCGGTCGCTCAGGGTCTCAGCAGCTCGGCCTCGCTGCGCTTGAAGGCCGCCGACTCGCGCACCTGCGCCAGCTCGGCCCACAGGCGCTTGGCCTGCGCCTCGTTGCCGCCGTAATAGCTGTGCGAGTAGACCAGGAAGTAGGACTTCTCGACCAGGGGCGGGTCCAGCCGCTGCACGCGCTGGGCCCAGCGGGCATCGCGCTTGAGCGCCTCGTCGCCCTCGCCGGTGGGCAGGGCCAGGGCCTGCACGCGGCGCTTCACGAGCTTCTCCAGATTGGCCTCCACGCTGCGCGTGCCTTCATCGACCTTGAGCCCCATGGCCTGCAGCTGCTCGACGATGGAGTAGCCCGAGGGCGCGCCCACCACCAGCTCGCCCTTGGCCGCCAGATGGCGCCCGTCCCAGACCGGCCCCTCCTGCGCCAGCGCGTAGAGGCTGTAGCTCTCGCGGCGCATGCGCAGGCCCTCATCGGGCGCCATGTCGCGCCAGGGAAAGATGGCGAACTGCATGCGGTCGCTGCGGTAGCTCATGCCCAGGGCCGCGTCCTGGCCGCCGCGCTGCAGCTCGGTCTGGCAACGCCGCCAGGGCATCAGGCTCAGCTCCAGCACCAGGCCCATGCGCGCGGCCGCCTGCTCGATCAGCACGAAGTCCAGGCCCGCCGGCAGCGCGCCGGCGCGGCGCGGCTCGGCCAGGCGCCAGGGGTAGAGCGGTGCTTCGTCGGCACACAGGCGCAAGGGGCGCGCGGCCTCCTGCGCCCGCACACCGCAGCCGCAAGCAAGCAACACCGAGAGCAGAACCCAACGTCGTAAAAGCGGCATGAGCGAGGACATGCGAGCCGTGGCCTGACTTGATGGATGACAGGCTCTTGCCCGCATTCTGCGCGCAAAACCAGGGCGATGGCGCGGCAGGCTCAGGCTATGCTCTGCAGGAACAAAAAGCCAATGACAGGGAGCTTGCATTGAAGGCTGATGAAGTGTTGATCAGCGAACCGACGCGCCTATTTGGCAAGCGCGAGACCGAGTCCACCGTGTCGGCGCGCTGGATCATGGCGCTGGCCCTGCTGCTGCTGGCGGCCGGCTGGTTGCCGGTGACCGGCAACGAGCTGCTGGCCTCGCGCATCTTCCCGACCTGGCTGCACACGGTGTGCGAGCTGGCCGCCGTGCTGGTGAGCCTGCTGGTGTTCGCCTCGGTATGGACCGCCAGCTTCCACGACCGCCAGCACCACACTGTGCTGCTGGGCGCCGGCTTCATGGGCGTGGGTCTGCTCGACCTGGCCCACCTGCTCTCCTACAAGGGCATGCCGGACTTCATCACGCCCGCGGAGCCGCAGAAGGCGATCGTGTTCTGGCTCTGCGCGCGCTATCTGGCCAGCCTGGTGCTGCTGACGCTGGCGCTGCAGCCGCATGCGCGCACCACCAGCCGCGCCGACCGCGCCCTCATGCTGGCCCTGAGCCTGGGCTTCGTGCTGGCCTGCCTGGGCCTGGCGCTGTGGGCACCCGAGCTGTGGCCGCGCTTCTTCATCGAGGGTCAGGGCTTGACCAAGCTCAAGATCGTCGCGGAATACGGCCTGATCCTGCTGCTCGTGCCCACCGCCTTGCTGCTGCTGCGCCGCGGCGCACGCGCGCGCTTCAACAGCGCCGACCTGGCCAGCGCGGCCATCATCAGCATCCTCAGCGAGCTCTGCTTCACGCTCTACGCCAACGTCAACGACCTCTACAGCCTGCTGGGCCACCTCTACAAGATCGCGGCCTATTACTTCATCTTCCGCGCGGTGTTCGTGGTCTCGGTGCGCGAGCCCTACCGGCGCCTCAGCGAGGAGATCGACGAGCACCGCCGCACCGAGCAGCGCCTGGAATACCTGGCCCACCACGACCCGCTCACCGGCCTGCCCAACCGCGTGCTGCTGCACGACCGCATCGAGCAGGCGATGGCGCAGGCACGCCGCGATGGCGGCAAGTTCGCCGTCGTGCTGATGGACCTGGACCAGTTCAAGAACGTCAACGACTCGCTGGGCCATGGCGCCGGCGATGCGCTGCTGCTCGCGGTGGCGCAGCGCCTGCGCGCCAGCCTGCGCGAGACCGACACCATCTGCCGCCTGGGTGGCGACGAGTTCCTGCTGCTCTTCCACGACCTGCGGGAACGCGAGGCGGTGCTGCCCATCCTGGCCTCGCTGCAGGCGCAGCTGAGCACGCCGGTGGCGGTGGAGGGCAACGAGATGCGCGTCTCGGCCTCCTTCGGCGTGACCTTCTATCCGGACGATGGGCGCGACCTGGAGACCCTGCAGCGCCAGGCGGACACCGCCATGTACCGCGCCAAGGACAGCGGCCGCAACACCTTCCAGTTCTTCGACCCCAGCATGCATGCCCAGGGCATGGAGCGCATGCAGCTGCAGCATGGCCTGGCCAAGGCGCTGGAGCAGGGCGAGTTCGAGCTGCATTACCAGACGCAGGTGGAGCTGGCGACGGGCCGGCGCGTCGGCGCCGAGGCCTTGCTGCGCTGGCGCCGCGCCGATGGCAAGCTGATGCCGCCGGCCGAGTTCATCCCGGTGGCCGAGCAGACCGGCCTGATCGTGCCGATCGGCGCCTGGGTGCTGCACGAGGCCTGCCGCCAGGCGGCGCTGTGGCAGAACGAGCGCCAGGGCCGGCCGCGCATCGCCGTCAATCTCTCGGCCCTGCAGTTCCGCCAGGGCGATATCGAGGCCACCGTGCAGTCCGCGCTGCAGGCCAGCGGCCTGCCTCCCAGCCAGCTGGAGCTGGAGCTCACCGAGTCCATCCTGATCGGCGACCCGGCCAGCGTGCTGGCCACGGTGACGCGGCTCAAGGCCATGGGGGTGAAGCTGGCGATCGACGATTTCGGCACCGGCTATTCCAGCCTCGCCTACCTGAGCCGCTTCCCGATCGACAAGCTCAAGATTGACCGCAGCTTCCTGCACCAGCTGGACGATGCCAGCCAGGGCGCGGTGATCGTCGAGGCCATCATCGGGCTGGCGCGCAGCCTGGGCCTGCGCACCATCGCCGAGGGCGTGGAGACCGAAGCGGTGGCGGCGCGGCTGCTGCAGCTGGGTTGCCAGGAGGCCCAGGGCTACTACTTTGCGCGGCCCGTGCCGGCCAGTGAATTGTTCAGTTAGAAGGCAAACTGCAGCTGGGCGGAGAACATGTCGCCGCGCCGGCCATAGGTGGAGCCCCAGAGGTAGGCGAACTGCCAGTTCACCGCCTGACGCTCCCCGACCGGCAGCGCCCAGTGCAGCACCGGCCCGACCCGGTGCGACTGTTTGGCGCGGGCGTCCCAGGCGCGCCAGTTGCCCAGCTCGCTGAAGCCCTGCACGCCCAGGCGCAAGCCCGGGGCCAGGCGGCGCTGCAGCTGCCATTGCAGCTTGAGCTGGGTGCCGCCGTCGGCGGCTTTGCCATAGCCATGCTCGAACAGGGCGTTGAGGTTGATCTGCCACAGCCCCCATTCGCTCTGCCACACCGGCCCCCACTCGAGCGCCGGCCCGGACTCGTAGCCATGCAGCTGGCTGAGCTGGGCATGCAGGGCCAGATCGAAGGGGTATTGCCCCTGGGTGAGCATGAACTGGTTCTGCCAGCTCACGCTGCTGAGCTTGAAGCTGCTGGCCTCGGTGCCGATGTAGCTGGCCAGCAGGCGGGTGGTCCAGCGCGACCCGAAGCCATGGGCCAGGCCCAGCTCGGGCCAGAGCGTGGCCGGGCGGCCGCCGCTGGGCTTGACGGTCCAGTAGCGCAGCTCGAGCAGGGTCTGGCCCTCGTTGTCGTAGGGCGTGAGCAGGTAGTAGCCGGGATCGGCCAGCGCCAACCCCATCCACAGGGCCATCCCGCATCCCAATGCGACTTTACGCAGCACCGCGTACCTCTCTGCTCGCCAGTCTCAAGCGCAATGTAGCGCCAGCGGCTACCTTGGTGTTCTCCCGCTTACCGGGCTGCGCGCTGCACGCACACAATGAAGTCAGTGCTCACGCGTGACGCGAGCCCATCCCATCGAGCCCAGCAGTTCCCTCATGTCCTACAGCCCCGCCGCCAGCGCCTCCGCGCGATCGCGCACCAGCCTGATCCTGGCGGGGGTGGGCCTGATCGTGGCGCTGCTCTCGGGCGGGTTGCAACTGCAGCAGGAAACCGCCAGGCATGCCGAGCAGCTGGCGCATGAGTTGCGCACCCTGCCCCTGCTCTATGCCGAGCCGCTGGCCAAGAGCCTGGCCAGCGCCCAACCCGAGCTGACCGACCTGCTCTTGCGCAGCATGCTGGCGCGCCAGGGCGTGCATGGCGTGGAGCTGCAAGTGCACGACGGGCGCCGCTTCGTGGCGGGCAGCACCACGCATGACGAGGGCAGTGCCCACAGCGAATTCAATCTGCCGCAGAGTGGGCAGGGCGAGATGATGGGCTCGGTGAAGGTGCTGTCGGAGGCCGCCAGCCTACGCCACACCCTCAGCCAGGAAGCCGCCTGGGCGATGCTGATGCAGCATCTGCTGCTGGTGCTGGTGCTGGTGGCCGCCGCGGTGGTGGTGGTGGATCGCATGCTGCTGCGCCATCTGCGCCGCCTCAGCGCCGACGCCCAATCCTTCGATCCCACCCAACCACCCAGCCAGTTCGCCTGGCTCGATGAACAGGGCGGCCGCAGCGCCGAGCTGCAGGAGCTCAACCATGCAATCGCCCATGTGCACTCGAGCATGGGCGAGCAGCTCAAGCGCGAACACAAGCAGGCCCAGGCCCTGCGCGCCGAGATCGAACGCCAGAGCCAGGCCCTGCGCGCTGCCGAGCAGGCGCTGGAAAGCAAGAAGCGCGAGCTTTCATTGCTGAGCCGCACCGACGTGCTGACCGGCCTGGCCAACCGGCGCGAGTTCGACGACGCGCTGCGCCGCGAGTTCAAGCGCGCTCAGCGCCAGCACAGCCTGCTGGCGCTGGCGGTGCTCGATCTGGACCACCTCAAGCCCTACAACGAGCTGCATGGCCACGCCGCCGGCGACGAGTTGCTGCAGCGCTTTGCGCGCCTGCTGGCCGAGCGTTTCAAGCGCGACACCGATCTGGTGGCGCGCCTGGGCGGTGAGGAGTTCGCCTGCCTGCTGCCCGGCTTCGATACGGCCAGCGCGCAAAGCCTGCTGGAGCAGCTGCGCGAGGATTGGCGCGGCCTGGCCCTGCCGCATGGCGCCAGCCCGGTGGATCAGATGGTGACGGTGTCGATCGGCCTGGCCGGCTATGGCGCCCAGCACCCTTACCTGAGCCCGCAAGGCCTGCTGCAGGCGGCCGACGAGGCGCTCTACATCGCCAAGCATGCCGGCCGCGACCGGCTCAGCCTGGCCGCCTGACCGGCCTTACTGGGTATCGCGCCCGCGCGATTGCGCTTCCAGCAGCTGCTCGCTGACGCGGCGCGCAGCGCGCAGCACCAGGGTCTCGTCCAGCTGCGCCTGCGGCGCGATCGCACGCGCCACCGCCTCGACCTCGTCGGGCGTGTTCAGCAGGGCCCAGGCCACCGTGGAGATGGCGCAGATGCTGCGGCGCTGCAGGCTCTCGGGCATGTTCAGCTCGGCCTGCACCTGCACGTGGTAGCGCACGCTGGCCACCGCCGCCGGGGCCAGGCCCCAGCTCTCGCACAGCGCCGCGCCCAGCGCGTCGTGGCTGACGCCGAAGGCGGTGTGCTCGAGCTGCACCAGGTCGCTGTCCTTGGTCGCGGCGCGCAGCATGGCCGGGTAATGGCCGGGCGCATGGCGGTAAAGCACCGCCTTGCCGCATTCCTCGAACAGGCCGGCCGAGTGCGCGGCCCAGGGGTCCACGCCCAGCATCTGGCCCATGCGGCCCATCAGCAAGCCGCGCTGCGAGGCGCGCGACCAGATCGGCTCCAGCTCGGCGGCGGGCGGGAAGGCGGCGCGCAAGCCCATCTCGAAGGTGATGGCGGCGACCTCGCGCATGCCCAGGTAGGTGAGCGCCTGGTGCACCGTCTGGACCCGGCCGCGCAGGCCGTAGAGCGAGGAATTGACGGCCTTGAGCACCGCCGCCGCCAGCGCCATATCGGTTTCCACCAGCGCCGACACCGCTTGTAGATCGATGTCCTCGGCCGCCATCAGCAGCGAGAGCTTGACCAACACCTCGGGCTGGGTGGGGATCTCGATATCAAGCGCGCGCAATTGTGGATCGACCGGCATGGTGGGTGACGTAGTTATAAGTGTTCCCTATGGTAGCGCCTGCCGATAGCCGGGGTGCGAAGCTCCTTAGGGGATCAGCGCAGGAAGGCGTCCCAGCCGGTCTTCAGGATCAGCGCGCTCACCACCAGCACGAACATGCCGCGCACAAAGCCGGCGCCGCGCGCCAGGGCCATGCGGGTGCCGATCAGGCTGCCCAGCACATTCGTCACCGCCATCACGGCGGCGATCTGCCACCAGACATGGCCCTTGAGCGCGAACAGCAGCAGGGCCGCGCAGTTGGTGGCGGTGTTGAGCAGCTTGGCGCTGGCCGAGGCGTGCAGGAAGTCGAAGCCGAGCAGGCGCACGAACAGGAACACGAAGAAGCTGCCGGTGCCCGGGCCGAAGAAGCCGTCGTAGAAACCGATCAGCAGGCCGATGCCACTGGCCACCCAGGCCTCGGCGCGCCCGCTGTAGCGCGGCGCGTGGTGGCGCCCCATGTCCTTCTTGGCCAGGGTGTAGAGCAGCACGCCCAGCAGGATGAAGGGCAGGCTGCGGCGCAGGCCGCCGGCGCTGACCAGGGTGACCGTCCAGGCCCCGACAAAACTGCCCAGCAGCGCGGCGGCGGCGGCCGGTGCCAGGGCGTGCCAGGGCAGGGTGACGCGGCGCGCGTACTGCAGCGTGGCCCAGGCCGTGCCCCAGACGGCGCCACCCTTGTTGGTGCCGAACAGCGTGGCGGGCGGGGCCGTGGGGAACACGCTGAACAGCGCCGGCACCAGCACCAGGCCGCCACCGCCCACGACGGCATCCACAAATCCGGCCAGCAGCGAGGCCAGCGCCACGGTCACAAGTTCCAGCATCTTCGGTTCGGCGCCACGAATAAAAACGGGCACCGTTCGGTGCCCGTGAACTGTGACAGTGTCACTGAATTCGTTCGAGTTGCTCTGCTGTGTTTGTCTCCTCAGCCCCCGTAGGCAAGCGCTATTCGCACAACGCTCGCGTCGAGTGGGGCCAATGTAGGGTTAGCTGCCCATGCACGCACTTGGGGTTTCCACGCGGCAACGCGCACCAAATTGGCAACGTTTGGATGCGCTCACTTTCCCCTAAACCTTCTATCTATATGAACAAGCCTTCTGTGTCTGCGCAGATGCTGCGCTGCCTCGCTTCCCCGTTGTGTTGCATTTGTGCGATAGCTGAGCCAAGCCTCCCGGCTCAGCGGAACAGCGGCAACGCGGCGATGCGGGTCTCGATCTGCGCCAGCATCGCCTGATAGCCCGCGCCGCCCACACCGCCATAGCGGCGCTGGAATTCGGCCTCGCTGAGGAACTCGGGCAGGTCGGCCACCGCGGGCATGTAGTGGCTCTCCGGCAGCGGCCGGCGCAGCTGCTGCTGCAACTGGCTGGCACGCTCCATCGCCATCAGGCCCAGCCGCGTTCCGGCCTGGTCGGCGGCAATGTCGTTGAAGCTGAAGCCGCTGCCCCCGCGTGCGTCCGCCAGCTCCTTGTAGACCCCGATGGCCTTGGACATGGGCCCGCCGCCCTCGATCGCCAGCGCCGCCGAGATCAGGAAATGCTGGGAGAAATCGTCCCGGCCGGCCAGCGTGACGGTGAGCGGCGTCGCGCGCGGCCAGCCACGCGCCGCCGGGATCAGCTTGCCCCAATGCTGGCCGCTGGCGTGCAGGGCCAGGGTCAGCACCGCCGCACGGTTCTCCTGCATCGCGTCTTCGCCCTGGGCGCTGCGCTGGGCCGCCAGCTCGAACAGCGGCGGCATCAGGGCGGCGAGCGAGACCGCGCTGCCGGGCGCGAAGGCCTGGCTCGCCGCCACCAGGCGTTGCTGGTAGAGCTTGAAGCGCGCCTGCTCGGCCGGCTTCGCCCAGACGCCCAGCAGGCGGTCGAGGCTGTCCTTGCGCCATTCGTAAACCACCAGCAGGCGGTCCGGCGCAAAGCTGATCTGGTGCAGCATCTCCACCGGCACGGCGCTGCCGGCCTGCTCCATCAGCTGCTGCAACACGCGCCGCAGCAGGCGCTCGGACAACCAGTCGGGCACCGGCAGCCGGCCAAGCCGAAGCCGGCTCACCAGCGGCCAACCGGGCGCTTCCAGCAACTCGGCGCGCAGGTTCAGCCACGGCCCCGGCCAGGGCAGCGGCAGACGCAGGCTGGCCTCCAGCCCGGCGCTGCCGGCGCGCAAGCGCAGCCGCACGGCCATCGGTCGCACGCTCTGCCCGAGCTGATTGACCAGCAGCTCCAGCTCGCCGGCGCTGAGCCTGGCCACGCGCAGGCCCTCGTGCGGGTCGCGCCGCGGGTCGTTGCGGCTCAGCACGGCGCGGGCACGTTGCACCTCGGCCGCATTCACTTGCAGCGGGTTGCGCACCAAGGGCTCGGCCTGCAGGCCCAGCAACACGAGGCAGATCACGCCGATCAGGAGCAGGGACAGGAGCAGCAGCAGGCAGCGCACAAGCATTCTCATGCCCGGCAGTCTGCCATCTACCGGCAGCGGGGCCATGGACAATGCCGCGATGCCCATGGACGACCCCAGTGCCGCGACGCCACGCCTCACCCTCCTGACCCTGGGTCGCGGCGAAGGCTGGCTGGGCATGCGCGCGCATGGCAAGCTGGGGCCGCGCGGCGATCGGCTCAGCCTGCTGCGGCTGGAGGGCCTGGCCGCCGACGACGCACGCTGGCCGCAGTGGCTGGCGCTGGGTGTGCAGCCGGTGGACCCGGCGATGTTGCAATGGCGCCATCCCGCCCTGGGGCAAGACCTGGCCCCCTGCTGGACCTTGATGCAGGAGGAATTCTTCGGCGACTTCCGGGCCGACACCGTGCCGGCCCTGCAGGCCCAGGGCTGGCAGGTGCAGGTGGCGCCCGGCTTTGCGCATGAAAGCCTGCCCGTCGACGCCTGGCACCTGGACATCGCCGACGAGCAGGCGCCGCAGGTCGAAGGCCTGGGCCTGGCGCGCCGCCAGGGCTCCTGGCTGCTGAGCCTGGGCATCGAGGTGGCCGGTGGCGAGCGCCTCGACCTGGCGCCGCTGATCGCCAACCTGCTGCGGCGCGACAAGCGCTGGCTGGACGCCAACGCCATCGCCGAGATGGACGACGAGGCCATCGTCAGCCTGCGCGCGCCCGGCGGCCGGCGCGTCCATGCCCTGGCGGGGCCGCTGAAGGCCATCATGGCGGCGCTGCTGGATCTGCTGGGCAGCGCCAAGCTGGGGCAGGCACCGCTGCGCCTGAACGCCTGGGATGCGACGCGCCTGGCGCTGCTCGACGAGGTGCCCGAGCACCGCTGGCAGATCCACGGCGATGCCGGCCTGCGCGCCATGGCACGGCGTCTGCTCGCGGTGGGGGCACCGCGCAGCGTGCCCGAGCCGCCCGGCCTGGGCTTGCGCCTGCGGCCCTACCAGCTGCAGGGGCTGGCCTGGCTGCAATACCTGCGCGAGCAGGGCCTGGGCGGCATCCTGGCCGACGAGATGGGCCTGGGTAAGACCGCACAGGCGCTCGCCCATGTGTGGCTGGAAAAGCTCGCGGGGCGGCTGGACCGTCCCGCCCTGGTGGTGCTGCCGACCTCGCTGCTGTTCAACTGGGCCCAGGAGGCGGCGCGCATCACGCCGGGCCTGCGCGTCGTCGTGCTGCATGGGCCGGAGCGGGCGGCGCTGTATGCCCAGCTGGGCGAAGCCGATCTGGTGCTGTGCACCTATGGGTTGATGTGGCGCGACCTGCGGCCACTCTCGGCCCAGCCCTGGCATCTGCTGATTCTGGACGAGGCACAGGCGGTGAAGAACGCCCATGCCCGCAGCGCCCGCGCGCTGCGGCGCCTGCAGGTGCGGCACCGCCTGGTGCTGACCGGCACGCCGCTGGAAAACCACCTGGGCGAGCTGTGGGCCCAATTCGACTTCCTGATGCCGGGCTTTCTGGGCGATGCGCGCGGCTTCGCCCGCATCTGGCGCAAGCCCATCGAGGTGAACGGCGAGGGCCGGCGCGCCCGCCTGCTGGCCGCGCGGGTGCGCCCCTTCATCCTGCGCCGGCTCAAGAACGAGGTAGCGGCCGAACTGCCGCCGCTGACCCAGCTGGTGCAGCGCGTCAGCCTGCAGGGCAAGCAGAAGCAGCTCTACGAAAGCGTGCGCGTGGGCGCCGACCATATGGTGCGGCGCATCCTGGCGCGCCAGGGCTGGTCGGCGAGCCTGATCTCGGTGCTCGACGCCATGCTCAAGCTGCGCCAGGTCTGCTGCGATCCGCTGCTGCTGAAGGGGGTGCAGATACCGGCCGGCATCGAGCGCGCCAAGCTGGCCTGGCTGCGCGAGCGCGTGCCCGATCTGCTGGCCCAGGGCCGGCGCCTGCTGCTGTTCTCGCAGTTCACCGAAATGCTGGACCTGGTCGAAGCGGAGTTCCAGGCCCTGGGCCTGCCACTGTTGAAACTCACCGGCGCGACGCCGGCCGCGCAGCGCGGCGCCATCGTGCAACGCTTCCAGGCGCGCGAGGTGCCCTTGCTGCTGGCCAGCCTGAAGGCCGGCGGCGTGGGGCTCAACCTCACCGCGGCCGACACCGTGATCCATATCGACCCCTGGTGGAACCCGGCGGTCGAGGCCCAGGCGAGCGCGCGGGCACACCGCATCGGCCAGGATCAGCCGGTGTTTGTGCACCAACTGGTGGTGCAGGGCAGTATCGAGGAGCACATGCTGGAGCTGCAGCAGCGCAAACGGGCCCTGGCCGAAGGTCTGCTGGGCAGCGACGGTGGCGAGGGTCTGGCCAAGTTCAGCGCGCCGGAACTGGAGCGCCTGCTGGCACCGCTGGACGAAGCGGAAGAAGCCGATTCAGAATGACAAAGAGCGCCGCGGGGGCGCTCTGCGGGGGGCCGAGCGAGGGCTCAGCGCTTGCGGTCGAAACGGATGGCGCGCGCCAAGCTGCGGCGGTCGCAACCGAGGCTGCCGGATTCAAACGCTTCGTGCTTGCGACCCTTGTCCGTGTTCCATTCCGGCATCGGAATGCGACGGGGTTGGGGTTCGGTGCGATGCTGGGACTTCATCATGGCTTGAGACCTTTTGGTAAACGCCCGGGAGCTTCAATCCCGATCCGTTGCCAGGTTCAACGCCAGTGCTGGAAGCTTGGTTGACAACATTTCTTCAAAAATATTCGCACCAGAATGGTGCTAGAACGCGAGCTTGACGCCCAGGCTCAGCAGCCGGATACGTGGCCGCTCGGCCTGCTGGGCGAGCGCGGCATGCAGGCTCCAGTCGGGGCCTGCGGCCCAGCGCAGGCCCAGGGCCAGCCAGGGCTTGCTGCGGTCATCGCCATACCATTCGCCCAGCACATCGACGTGGGCAGTGGCCGCGTACTCCAGGGCCAGGTTCCAGCTGCGCGCGTTCAGGCCCGCCAGGCGGCTGTGGCTCCAGCCCAGGTTGGCATGGCCGGTCAGGCCGTCAAGCAGGGCCTGGCTCCACACCAGGTTCAGATAGCTGCTGTCGTGCTGCAGCCGCCGGCCCTCGGCACGCTGGGCCTGCACGCCCCAGGCCAGGGTCAGGCCCGGCGCCGTGGCCTCACGCACCAGCAAGGCCGTCTTGCCGCCCAGCTGCAGCGTCTGCACGCCCGCGCTGCGCCCGATCCCGAGCGCGGCCTGGCTTTGCGCACCGAAACCGCAGCCCAGTTGGCTGCCCCAGGCCTGGGTGCTCGGCGCGTCGGCCTGACGCTGGCGGGCGGCCAGCCACTCCAGCTCGCAGGCCTGGGGTGCCAGGACGTCGGCGTCTTCGGTCAGCAAGGGGCGCCCGGCCTGCGCCGACATCGCCCCGGCAAGCATCAGCAAGGGAAATACATTATTGCGAATCATTTGCATTTATTCTTGCAGCCCGCGCGCCAGGCCAGTTTGCGCGCGATCAAAACCGGCCACGTCGCCTGGGTGCAACGCAGCACCGCTGCCGAGCTTGGGAATTTGGCTAAGCTGCGCCCCATGCCCAGCCGCCCCCACCACCCGGACCCCGCCAGCACCACGCTGGTAGCCTGCCTCTGCGCCGGTTGGTGCCAGCTGTGCGGCAGCTACCACGACACTTTTGCACAGCTGCGCAGCCTGTATCCCCAGTACCGCTTCGTCTGGGTGGACATCGAGGACGATGCCGAGCTGGTGGGCGACCTGGATGTGGAAACCTTCCCCACCCTGCTGATGGGCGTGGGCGAGGAGCTGCGCTTTTGCGGCCCCCTGACGCCGCAGCTGGCCACCGCCCAGCGGCTGTTGGATTCGCTGCGCGACGCCGGCCCGGCCCGCGACGCCGGCCCCGCCGCCCAGGCCCTGCTCGCGCGCCTGCAACACAGCTGCTGAGCGGGGGGCTTGCCGGGCTTGCGGCGACAATGCGGGCCTTGCCTGGCTAAGCCGCACCCACATATGACCGTACAACTCAAGACCTCGGTGGCTCGCGCCACCCCCATCATTGCCGTCGACCGCGCCGCCTTCAAGGCGCTGGCGCCCAAGCTGCCCAAGGCGACGCAGAACTGGCTCGCCACCTGCGGCTTCAGCGGCGCACCCGACAGCTTTGCCCTGGTGCCCGGCGCCGACGGCAAGCTGGGCCAGGTGTTCGCCGGCATCGGCCATGTGGCCCATCCCTTCGCGCTGGCGGCGCTGCCCAAGGCCCTGCCCGAGGGCCAGTACCACCTGAGCGAGGAAGGTCTGGCCATCCCGGCCGAGCAGGCCGCCATGTCCTGGGAACTGGGCGCCTACCAGTTCGACCTCTACAAGCCGCGCAGCCGCCCGGCGGCCGTGCTGCTGCTGTCCCCGGGCGCCGAGGCCGAGCGCGGCCTGGCCCTGGCCACCGCCATCAGCGCCACGCGCGATCTGGTCAACACGCCGGCCGAGCACATGGGCCCGGAGGAGCTGGCCCAGGCCGCCGCCCTGGTGGCCAAGCAGCATGGCGCCAAGTTCAAGCAGATCGTCGGTGACGCGCTGCTGAAGCAGAACTTCCCCGCCATCCACGCGGTGGGCCGTGCCGCCACGCGCGCGCCGCGCCTGATCGAGCTGAACTGGGGCAGTGCCAAGCATCCGCTGATGAGCCTGGTGGGCAAGGGCGTCTGCTTCGACACCGGCGGCCTGGACCTGAAGAGCGCCGAGGGCATGCGTCAGATGAAGAAGGACATGGGCGGCGCCGCCAATGCCCTGGGCCTGGCCGCGCTCATCATGGCGCTGAAGCTGCCGGTGCGCCTGCAGGTATTGATCCCGGCAGTGGAAAACGCCGTGGCCGGCAATGCCTACCGCCCCGGCGATGTGATCAAGACCCGCAAGGGCCTGCACATCGAGATCGGCAACACCGATGCCGAAGGCCGCGTGGTGTTGTCCGACGCCCTGGCCTATGCCAGCGAGCACAAGCCCGAACTCATCATCGACCTGGCCACCCTCACCGGCGCCGCCCGCGTGGCGCTGGGCGCGCAGCTGCCCGCCCTGTTCACCAAGCACATGGACACCGGCCGCGAGCTGGTGGACCTGGGCCTGAAGCTGGACGACCCGCTGTGGCACATGCCGCTATGGGCGCCCTACCAGGAGGGCATTGCCTCCAGCATCGGCGACATCGTCAACACCGGCCGCAGCGCCCTGGCCGGCGCCATCAATGCGGCGCTGTTCCTCGAGTACTTCGTGCCCGAGCAGCAGGACTGGCTGCACATCGATCTGTTCGCCTGGAACGACCAGGCGCGCGCCGGTCGCCCGGTGGGCGGCGAGGCGCAGACCATCCGCACTCTGCTGGCCTACTTGGAAGAACGCTTCGCGTAAGCGTGGGCACCCGGCGGCGGGGTACCGCCGCCACCCGCCAAGCGGGTAGCCCGGGTGCCTTGGGGCGGCCCGGCGTCGCCCGGGCTTGCCACTACTTGCCGTCCAGGATCCACTGCGCCGCCCGCTCGGCGATCATCAAGGTCGGCGAGTTGGTGTTGCCACTGGTGATGGTGGGCATCACGCTGGCGTCCACCACGCGCAGACCTGCCACGCCCCGCACGCGCAGGTGTGAATCGACCACCGCGCTGGCGTCGTCGGCACGCCCCATCTTGCAGGTGCCCACCGGGTGGAAGATGGTGGTGGCGATGTCGCCGGCCAGGCGCGCCAGCTCGGCATCGCTCTGGAACTGCACGCCGGGCTTGAATTCCTCGGGCCGGTAGCGCGCCAGCGCCGGCTGGGCCACGATGCGGCGCGTCAGGCGCAGGCTTTCGGCGGCAATGCGCCGGTCCTCGTCGGTGCTGAGGTAGTTGGGCGCGATCAGCGGCGCCATGGCCGGATCGGCCGACTGGATCTGCACCGTGCCGCGGCTCGTCGGATTGAGATTGCAGACGCTGGCGGTGATGGCATTGAAGCTGTGCAGCGGCTCGCCAAACGCGTCCAGCGAGAGCGGCTGCACGTGGTACTCCAGATCGGGCCAGGCCTTGTCGGGCGAGCTGCGCGTGAAGGCGCCCAGCTGCGAGGGCGCCATGCTCATCGGCCCGCTGCGCCTGAACACATATTCCATGCCGATCTTGGCCTTGCCCCACCAGCTGTTGGCCAGGGTGTTCAGGGTCTTGGTGCCCTGCACCTTGAAGACCGCGCGGATCTGCAGATGGTCCTGCAGGTTGGCGCCCACGCCCTCCAGCGCCTGCTGCACGGCGATGCCGTGGCGCTGCAGCAGCGCGGCCGGGCCCAGGCCCGAGAGCTGCAGGATCTGCGGCGAGCCGATCGCGCCGGCGGCCAGCAGCAGCTCGCCGCCGGGATTGAGCTTCACCGTCTCCAGCCCATGCGGGGTGCGCACCTCGGCGCCGCTGCAGCGCAGCTGGCCGTCCTCGCGCTGCAGCGTGAGCCGCTGCACCTGGGCGCCGGTCCAGAGCTCGAAGTTGGGCCGGCCCAGGCAGGTGGGGCGCAAGAAGGCCTTGGCGGTGTTCCAGCGCCAGCCGGCGCGCTGGTTCACCTCGAAATAGCCCACACCTTCATTGCTGCCGCGGTTGAAGTCGTCGGTGGCCGGGATGCCGGCCTGGGTGGCGGCCTGGGCAAAGGCGTCCAGCACCTCCCAGCGCAGGCGCTGGCGCTCCACCCGCCATTCGCCGCCATGGCCATGCAGGGCCTTGAATGCATCGCTCACGCCCACCGCCGCATCCAGGCGCCAATGGTTCTCGTGCTTCTTGAAGTGCGGCAAGACCTGACCCCAGGACCAGTCCGCGTCGCCGCAGGCCTCGGCCCAGGCGTCGTAGTCGCGCGCTTGGCCGCGCATATAGATCATGCCGTTGATGCTGGAGCAGCCGCCCAGCACCTTGCCGCGCGGGTAGCGCAGGCGGCGCCCGTTCAGGCCCGCGTCGGCCTCGGTCTGGTAGAGCCAGTCGGTGCGCGGATTGCCGATGCAATACAGATAGCCGACCGGGATGTGGATCCAGTGGTAATCATCCTTGCCGCCGGCCTCCAGCAGCAGTACGCGCTTGGAGGGGTCGGCCGAGAGCCGGTTGGCCAGCAGACAACCGGCCGTGCCGGCACCGACGATGATGTAGTCGAAGCTCATGCACCGCATGCTGGCGCAGCCGGCCGTTAGCGGCAAGCGCAAAGCTACTTACTCAAGCCATTGCTGAGCGCATACCAGTCCAAACGTCGCGTCAGCACCATCACTGTCGCCAGCATGACAAACAGCAGCAGTGCACCCACCACCAGGGCGGCCTGCTCCATGCGCAGCAGCACGAACAGCGCGCCGTAGAGCGCCGCCACCCCGCCACCGAACACCAGCCGCGCAGCCAGCCGCCCAGCATATGGGCGCCGTAATAGCCCAGCAGGGCCACCGCCGCGCCGGCCGCCGCCGCATAGGAAGGCTCGAAGGCCAGATGCTCCGAGAGGCTCAGCAGCAGCAGGAAGAACAGGCTTTGCGCCAGACCCACCAGCAGGTACTGCACCGGGTGCACCCGCCGGCCAGAGAGCAGCTCCACCAGCGAGACCGAGGTGAAGGTGAGCAGGATGAACATCAGCCCGTATTTGATGGCGCGATCGCTCATCACATAGGGGTTGATGGGATCGACCATCTCGAACATCAGCGTGTCCGCCTCGGCCGCCTTGTCGCTGTTGGACAGGCCCACGATGGGGCGGCCGCGCTGCACCCAGTCCGCCGCGGTGCTGGACAGCTCGGAGACCTGCCAGTGCGCCTTGAAGCCCTGCGCACCCGTGCTGCGCTCCACCGGCAGAAAGCGGCCGCCGAAGCTAGGATGCGGCCAGTCCGAGTGCAGGTCGAGGCTGGTGGAGGCGGCTGCGGGCACGAAGGCAAATCGCTGTGTGCCCGCCAGGTCCAGCTGGACCCGCAGGCTCAGCGCACCCGCCTGTGCCGGCAGCGCGGCATGCAAGCCCTGCGGGTAGGCGGGGTGCAGCGTGCCGGGCTGCACCTGCAGGCGCTGCTCGCCCAGGCGCAGGTCCACGCCGCGCAGGCCGCGCACATCGCTGGTGGCCAGCATCACCATCAGGTCGCCGCAGAGCAGCTGGCTGCCCGCATGCTCGGCCTGAGGCTGCAAACGCTCCAGCGAGGGCCACTGCGCATCCAGCTGCAGGCGGCCGGCATAGCCGTTCACCTTGAAGAGGCCGCGGTAGCGCGGCTCGAGGTTGAGGCCACCGCCCACCTGCAGGCCGCCGGGCACGGCACTGAGCATGAACTCGCGCTTCACGGCCACCTGGCGGCGCTCGCGCCCCTCGCCCTGCCATTCCTCCCATTGCTCGCTGCACTGCCGCGTCAGCAGCGGCCCCAGCAAGACCTGGCCCCCGGCCAGCGACTCCTCCACGCTGAGCACCGCCTCGCGCTGGCGCGCCTGGCGCTCGTCCACCAGCCAGCCGATACGCAGCAGCACCAAGCTCAAGATCAGGCTAACCCCGGTCAAGATCATCATCTTCCAGCCCCATGCGCGTGCCATCTTGCAGTCCTCCTTGTTGCGAGGTCTGCAGTCTGGCCAGGCCCGGTGAAGGCATCAGGGCGTGGGTGAAGCGAGTGTGAAGATGACGCGCAAACCCGGCTCGGCGGGCTCGAAGTCCAGGCTGCCGCCATGCAGCAGCGCCACCTGGCGGGCGATTGCCAAGCCCAGGCCCGAGCCCTTGCCGCGGCCATCGGGGCGGGCGGTGGAAAAGAAACGTTGGCCGAGCTGGCCCCAGGCCTGCGCGGGCACGCCGGGGCCGTGGTCGCGCAGCGCAAAGCAGGCGCGGCCGGGCTGGCGCCACAGGCGCAGCTCCAGCATGGAGCCGGACGGCGCAAAGTCGAGCGCGTTCACCAGCAGATTGCTGAGTGCCAGCTCCACCTGCTCGGCATCGGCCTGCACCACAATCGCTTCGCGCTCCAGCCAGCGCAGCTGCAGGCCGCGCTGCGCGATGCGGCTGGCCTCGCGCGCCAGCAGGCGCAGCAGCAGTTCGTCCAGTTGCAGTCGCTCGGGGTGTGCAGGGCCACGCTGCAGTTCCAGCTTGGAGAGCTCCAGCATGCGGTCCACCAGCTCGCGCAGGCGCTCGCTCTGCTCCACCACCTGGGCGGCAAAGCGCTGGCGGTCAGCGGGCGCCAGCTCCTCATGCAGGAGCTCGCCGGCACCGCGCATGGCGGCCAGCGGGCTTTTCAACTCGTGCGTGAGGGCGCGCACCGTCTGTTCGATATGCTCGCGGCCCTCCAGGCGCTCGCGCATTGCCTCCATCGCGTGAGCCAGGTCGCCCAGCTCGCCGGGCACTTGCGGCAAGGACTCGCGTGCACCGGCCTGCACCCGGCGTGCATAGTCGCGCAGGCGCCGCACGTTGAGGATCAGCCAGCCCGTCACCGTCACGCCAATCGCTAGTGAGAACAGCAGCAGCGAGAGGCCTGCGATCAAGATGCGGCGCTCGGCGCGGTCGATGAAACGCTGTACCGTGGCCATGGGCTTGGCCACCGTCACCACGCCCAGCAGCTTACCGGCGCCGCCGGGCTCGCGCACCGGCGCGGCCACATACATGACGTTGCTGCGCTCGTCGTCCTGCACATCGCGGCTGGTGCGGGCGCCGTATTCGCCGCGCAGCGCCAGCGCCACATCGCGCCATTGCGAATAGTCCTGGCCCACCGCGCTGCCGGCACCGCTGTCCAGCAAGACCTGACCCTGGCCGTCGGTGACGTAGATGCGCAGATCCAGGCTCTGCTTGCGCAGGCCCCAGATGCGCGCGTCCACCGGGCGCTTGGCATAGTCCTGCAGCTGGCGCGCCAGCCGCGTCTCGGCCAGCTTGCCGCCCTGCGCCACCAGGGCCAGGTCCTCGGCGGCCAGCTCGGCCAGTAGATTGGCGCTGTCGACCATGATGTCTTCCATGACCTCGCGCACGCTGGGCTTCACTTCCGCCAGGAAGACGCGCAGCACGAAGAAGGCCGTCAGGCCGGTGATCAGGAAGAACGCCAGGAACAGGCGCAGGCCGAGGCGCATCTATGGCTTCTCGTTCAATTCGAGCGAGTAACCCAGGCCCCGATGCGTGCGTATCGGGTCCAGCTCGGGCGCGGCGGCGCGCAGCTTGGCGCGCAGGGTCTTGATATGGGTGTCCACCGTTCGGTCCATGCTCTCGGCCGACTGGCCCCAGACGGCATCCAGCAGGCTCTCCCGGCTGTGAATGCGTGAGGGAGCGGCCAGCAGGCGCTTCAGCAGGCCGAGCTCGCGCCGCGTCAAGTCCAGCGGCTGGCCGTTCAGGCGCACGCGCAGGCCGTCGGCATCGAGCTCGAAGCCGTCCGGCCTGGCCACCAAGGCGGGCGCCTGGGCGCGCCGCAGCAGTGCCCGCACCCGCGCCACCAGCTCGCGCGGGCTGAAGGGCTTGGTGAGGTAGTCGTCGGCGCCGAGCTCCAGGCCGAGCACGCGGTCCCATTCCTCGGCGCGTGCACTCAGGATCAGGATGGGCAGATTGCCTTGCTGGCGCAACTCGCGGCAGAGGTCCAGGCCGTTGCCATCGGGCAGGCCGAGGTCCAGCACGGCCAGATCGGGCGGAGCCTCGTGCAGGCGGCGGCGCGCTTCGTGCAGCCAGCTCTGGTGCTCGACCTCGAAACCCTCGCGCTGCAGCGCGAACTGCACCGTGCCGGCAATCGCGGGATCGTCCTCCAGCAGCAGAATGCGTGGCTTGTGCTGCAAGGCCTCAGCTCGAGAGATGCGTGGCCAGCACCGGGAAGAGCTTCACCAGGCCGTCGGCCAGCAGTTCCACCGCCAGCGCCGCCAGGATCAGGCCCATCAGCCGGGTCATGATGTTGATGCCGGTCTGGCCCAGCACGCGCGCGATGCGGCCCGAGGCCGAAAACACCGCATAGGTCACCAGGCCCACCACCACGCCATAGCCCACCAGCACCGCCAGCTCCCACCAGTGGCGCGTCTTCTCGGCGTAGATCACCATGGTGGATATGGTGGCCGGGCCGGTCAGCAGCGGGATCGTCAGCGGCACCACCGCGATGCTGGCGCCGGCATCGACCTTGCTGGAGCCCTCGCTGACGTCGGTCTGGCGCGCCTCGGCCGGCTGGGCGTTGAGCATCTGCAGCGAGCTGATCAGGAGCAGGGTGCCGCCACCCACCTGGAAGGAAGGCAGGGTGATGCTGAAGAACTCGATCACCTTGAGCCCGGCCACCGCGCTCACCGCGATCACCACAAAGGCCGAGAACGCGCTCACGCGGATGGTGTGCTGGCGCTGTTCCTTGGTGAAGGTCTGGGTGAAGTGGATGAAGAAGGGCACCACCCCGATCGGATTGACGATGGCGAGCAGCGCGACCAGGGGCTTGTAGATGTCCATGGGGCTTGATGTTATGCGCTGGCCAGCCCGCGCAGGTAGGCCAATCCCTGAGCGGCGCGCGGGCCGTACCAGCTCAGCAGCTCGCCATCCACCAGCTGCACCCGCGCCTGCGGGCACAGGGCCTGCGCCTCGGCAAGATGCTCGGCGCCGAAGCGATAGGGTTCGGAACTCAGCAGCACGCGCTCGATCTGCGCCAGCCAGGGCTCGTCGCCCCGCAGCACCGGATAGCGCGCCGCGCCCTGCTCGCCGCCCAGGGCCTCGGGCCAGCTCTGCCAGCCCACCTGGGCCAGCATGCGGGCGATGTAGGTGTCGCGCGCCACCGTCATCCAGGGCGCGCGCCAGATCAGATACAGCACCCGCTGGCGCGGCCAATCGGTGGCGGCGCAGGCGGCCAGCTCCTGCCGCAGGCCCGTCGCCAGCGCCTCGGCGCGTTCATCCACCCCGGGCAGATAGCCGAAGGCGGCGCGCATCTGCGCCAGCAGTGCGAGGTTGTCGGCCGGGCCCTGCGGATGCGTGACCAGCACCTGCGGCACGAACTCGCGCAGCGCCTCGGCGGTTTCCAGCCGGTTCTCGTCCACATTGACGACCACATGGCTGGGCGCGAGCCGGCGCAGCTTGGCCAGGTTGACGTCCTTGGTGCCGCCCACCTTGGGCACGGCGGCCAGGGCGGCGGCGGGATGGATGCAGAAGCCGGTGCGGGCCACCAGATAGGGGCCCAGGCCCAGGGCCACCAGCAGCTCGGTGATCGAAGGCACCAGGCTGGCGATGCGTGGCGCCCCCTGCGCCATGCTCAGACGCCCTGCTCGTCCCATGGCGTCTCGTTGAGGGCCAGGTAGACGGCGCAGCAGCCGCGCAGATAGATCAGGGCGGGCAGCACCAGGGCCAGCGCAAACACCGCGCCGCCGCCCACCATGGCCGCCTGGCCGGCGGGCGTGACCGTCACCGGCGCACCCGCCGAGCCCAGCGTGCGCAGGCCATAGCCGAACAGCCCGGCCATGAACTGCTGCGGCGGCACCTGCACCCCCGCCGCCCAGGGCGAGATCAGGGCCATGCTGCGGCCGCCGGCCATCACCACAAAGCTCACCAGCGCGCTCACCAGGGCGGTGATGGCCAGCACGCCGGCCATCAGCACGGCCGCCTCCAGCAGGCGGTGGCGCAGCAGCCGGCCATGCATGCGCAAGGTGTTCTCCACGCCCTGGTCGGCCCAGATCGACGGGCCGGTGAGCGGCCCCACCAGCACCGTCACCGCCAGCCCCGCCACGCCCAGCAGCAGCACGCCGGCCGGCACCAGCAGGGTGAACCAGTAAAGGCCCACGCCGGGCAGGCGCACCAGCCACAGCGCCGCCAGCAGCAAGCCCAGCACCAGCGCGGCGCCCAGCAAGAGCAGCAGCAGATTGACCAGCACGCGCGCCGCCGCGCCCAGCGCCGCGGGCATGGCGTCCTGCACATCGCGGATCGGCCGCCCCAGGGCCTGGTCCATCAGCAGCAGGCCGGTGAGGTTGACACCGTAAAAGGCGACAAGCACCGCGCTCACCCCCCATACCAGACCCCAGGCGCCGTCGCTGCGGGCCAGCGCCGCCTCGGCCATCGCCAGCAGCAGGCCGGCAAAGCAGAAGCTGCTCAGCAGGGCGTAGAGCGCCGGGCCGTTGCGCACGGCCTCCACGCTGGCGAACACCCGGTTCAGGGCGTGCAGGGAGAGTTTTTGCATGTGGCCGGCATGATAGCGAGACCCCGGCCCGCACCAGGGCGGCGCCCGCGCCCCGCGTGGGCCCGATTTACGGGTTTTCCTCAGAAGCTGAAAAACAACACTCAGCCTTGGGCGCTTTACGGATCACTGGATCTCTCACCCATAATCGTTTACCTGTGTTCGGACGCCGCGCCTTCGCTTGAATGGTTCACGATGGGTTGAAGCTCCACATGGTTATTTGGTATTGAAAGGGCTTCCCCATGGGAAACAAGCTTTACGTAGGCAACCTCGCCTACAGCGTCCGTGACGAATCGCTGCAAGAAGCATTCGGTCAATTTGGCACCGTGACCTCGGCCAAGGTCATGATGGACCGCGAAACCGGCCGTTCCAAGGGCTTCGGCTTCGTGGAAATGGGTTCGGACGCCGAGGCGCAAAGCGCCATCAACGGCATGAACGGCCAGGCTCTGGAAGGCCGTGCGATCGTGGTGAACGAAGCACGTCCTCGTGAAGAGCGTCCGGGTGGCTTCGGCGGCGGCGGCGGCCGTTCCGGCGGCGGCGGCTTCGGCGGCGGTGGCCGTTCGGGCGGCGGCGGCTACGGTGGTGGTGGCGGTGGCGGCTACGGCGGTGGCCGTTCGGGCGGCTACTGATCAGCCAGCGCTTCGGCACTGCACAAGAAAGGCACCCTCGGGTGCCTTTTTTCTTTGGCTCTTGCCCTTACTCGCCCTGCCGATGCTTGCGCGGACGCCCGGCCAGCAGACGGTCAAACAGCGCGTTAGGCAGCAGCCGCATCGCGCGCGCCACCACCCCCATCTGCCAGGGGATGAAGCGCAGGCTGGCGCCGGCCTCGATGGCCGCATAGGCGCGCGCCGCAAAGTCGGCGGGCTGCATCAGAAAGGGCATGCGATAGCGGTTCTTGCTGGTCAGCGGGGTGGCGATGTAGCCGGGCGCGATCGTCACCACCTTCACGCCGTAGGGCCGGCATTCGCCGCGCAGGCTCTCGCAAAAGCTGATCACCGCCGCCTTGCTGGAGCAATAGCCGGCGTGTCCCGGCAGGCCGCGGATGCCGGCCACGCTGGCCACCCCCACCAGGCGGCCGCTGCCACGCGCATTCATCGCCGCCACAAAGGGCTGGAAGGTCGCGGCCAGGCCGATGTTGTTGGTGGCGTAGATGCGCTGCAGCACCGCCAGGTCCTCCGGGATCGCCGTGTCCATGCCGATGCTGATGCCGGCATTGGCGATCACCACGTCGGGCAGGCCCTGCTCGGCGATGCATTGGCGCCCGGCCGCGGTGATGGCGGCCACATCGCTGACGTCGGCCGGGTAGATGCGATAGCGCGCCGCGCTCAGGCCTTGCGCCTGCGCCCAGTCGGCCAGTTCCTGGCCGCGCCGGGCCACCAGGGCGAGCGCCCAGCCCTGCTGGTAGTAGTGCAGCGCCATCGCCTGGCCGAGGCCGCTGGAGGCACCGGTGATGAACACCAGTTTCGTCATGGCTTGGCCGCCTTGCCGCGCAGCCCCGGCGGATCGAAGCGCGCCGTGCTGGGGCCGTTGAAGCTCAGCAGGCCCTTGAGGTTGTCGTACTCGAAGTTCTGGGCCCGCATCTCGCCGCCGCGCGTGGCGATGCGCACCGGCAGGTGCGAGCGCAGCTTCTCGGTGTTGACGAAGGCATGCAGGAACTCGCCCTGCACCTGCAGATCGGGCAGGGCGCCGGCCGCCGACTTGGCCGCTGAATTTGCCGGATAACGCTGCACCTGCACCTCGCCCAGCAGCTGGATCTCGCTGCCATCGCTGTTGCTGAGCGCACGCCGCGCCTGCGCCTCGGTGCGGCTGCCGTTCTCGCCATAGGCCTGCAGGCGCACGCCGTCGAGTTCGATGGTGTCGGTATCGGGGTAGTGGCGCATCGCCGCGCCCTGCAGATGCACGCGCAGCTCGCCGGTGGGCGCGAAACGCTGCATCTCGAAACCCTTCATCTGGTAGTCGGGCTCATGCTTGGCCGGCACCGGCTCCATCGGCCCGTCGGGCATGGGCGTGTGCTTGACCAGCCACCAGGTGCCGGCCGCCAGCAGCGCCATCATCAGCAACGGCAGATAGGCCGAGAGCAAGGCCTGCAGGCGCCAGATCAGCGGCTGCCGCAGGCGCGGTGCCGCCGCCGCGGCGGGGGCCAGGCGCGCCGTCGTCGTCGTCGTCAAGCCGCGCCTCCGTCCAGGGTGCTGAGGTGGCCCTGCAGCAGCGCGGCGTAGCGGCCGGCGGCCATCAGCAGCAGGTCGCAGCACTCGCGCGCCGCGCCATGGCCGCCCGCGGCCGCGGTGACATGGTGCGCCACCGCCTTCACCTCGGCATGGGCCTGGGCCGGCGCGCAGGCAAAACCGGCGCGCGTCAGCAGCGGCAGATCGGGCCAGTCGTCGCCCATCGCGGCCACCTCGGGCCAGTCCAGGCCCAAGCGGTCCAGCAGCGGCTGGGCCACCGCCAACTTGTCCTTGGCGCCGTAGACGGCGTGCTGCAGGCCCAGATCGGCCACGCGCCGGCGCACCGCCGGCGAGTCGCGCCCGGTGATGATGATGGGCGTGATGCCGCCCTGGGCCAGCAGCTTGAGGCCATGGCCGTCCAGGGTGTTGAAGGCCTTCACGCCCTCGCCCTGCTCGCCGATGTAGATGCGGCCGTCGGTGAGCACGCCGTCAACGTCGAAGATCGCCGCCTTGATGGCAAGACCTGACCCCTGAGCCTTGAGCAGGAGTTCGGGTGCGAAGCGCAGGGCCGGTTGCAGCAAGGCCATCAGATCACCTTGGCCGACATCAGGTCGTTGATGCTGATGGCGCCCAGCAGGTGATGGGCCTCGTCCACCACCAGCACCAGGGTGATGCGGGCGGCTTCCATCAGATCGGCCGCGTCCACCGCCAGCGCATCGGCGCGCACGGTACGCGGGTTCTTGGACATCACGTCGCCGGCCTTGAGCGTGCGCAGGTCGCCGCCGCGCTCGATCAGGCGGCGCAGGTCGCCATCGGTGAAGATGCCCTGCACGCGGTCCTCCTCGTCCACCAGGATGGCCACGCCCAGGCTCTTGCCCGACATCTCGCGCATCATCTCGGTGAAGGGCAGCTCGGCCTGCACGCGCGGCAGCGCCGCGCCGCTGCGCATCAGGTCGCGCACATGGGTCAGCAGCTTGCGGCCCAGCGCGCCGCCGGGGTGCGAGCGCGCAAAGTCCTCGGGCTTGAAGCCGCGCGCATCCAGCAGGGCCACGGCCAGGGCATCGCCCAGCGCCATCTGCGCGGTGGTGCTGGCGGTGGGCGCGAGGTTGAGCGGGCAGGCTTCCTGGTCGACCCGGCTGTCGAGCACCACATGGGCGTGGCGCGCCAGGCTGGAGGCGGCGCCGCCGGTCATCGCGATGATGTGGACACCCAGGCGCTTGAGCACCGGCAGGATGGCGTTGAGCTCGTCGCTCTCGCCGGAATTGGAGAGCGCCAGCACCACGTCCTTGGGCGTGACCATGCCGAGGTCGCCATGGCTGGCCTCGGCCGGGTGCACGAACAGCGCCGGCGTGCCGGTGGAGGCCAGGGTGGCGGCGATCTTGCGGCCCACATGGCCGCTCTTGCCCATGCCCATCACGGCCACGCGTCCGCTGCAGGCCAGCACCAGCTGCACCGCGTGTGCAAACGCATCACCCAGGCGCGGGCCCATTGCGGTGAGCGCGGCGGCCTCGATCTGCAGGGTCTCGCGACCCAGGTCCACCGCGCGCGCGGCATCGAATTGCTGGGGGGAAATGCTCATCCGGGCAGTGTAGCGGCGGCCGCCTGCACTGTAGTGGCCGGCTACTACCCGCCCGACCTCACGAATTTCCACAATCAACGCGCGTCCAAACCCAAACAGGAGACATCGATGAGCGCCAAGAAACTGTTGTTGCTGGCCGGCGACTACGTGGAGGATTACGAGATCATGGTGCCCTTCCAGGCCCTGCTGGCGGTGGGCCACCAGGTGCATGCGGTATGCCCCGGCAAGGCGGCCGGCGAGCATGTGTTGACCGCCATCCACGACTTCGAGGGTGCCCAGACCTATTCCGAGAAGCCCGGCCACCGCTTTGCGCTGAACGCCACATTTGCCGACATCCGGCCCGAGGACTACGACGGCCTGATGATCCCCGGCGGTCGCGCGCCCGAGTACCTGCGCACCCTGCCTGGCGTGTTGGAGCTGGTGCAGCATTTTGCGCACGCCAACAAGCCGATCGCGGCGATCTGCCATGGTGCGCAGCTGCTGGCGGCGGCGGGCGTGATACGCGGCAAGCAGGTCTCGGCCTATCCGGCCTGCGCCGCCGAGGTCAGGCTGGCCGGTGCCGACTACGCCAACATCCCGGTGGACCAAGCCGTCACCGACGGGCAGTTGGTCACCGCCCCGGCCTGGCCAGCGCATCCCGCCTGGATCGCGCAGTTTCTGACCGTGCTGGGCACGCGCATCAGCCTCTGATCCATACTGCGGCACAGCCAGGAGGTGACGAGCATGTGCGAAGTCTTCATCAGCGCCAACCCGGAGTCCTATGAGTCGCGCACGCGCTCGGTGCGCCTGCATGGCGTGGTCACCAGCATCCGGCTGGAGAACCTGCACTGGGAGGTGCTGGAAGAGATCGGCGCGCGCGATGGCCTGGGCGTGATCCAGCTGATCGAGAAGCTCTACGACGAGCTGGTGCAGGCACGCGGCGCCGTCGGCAACTTCGCCTCCTTCCTGCGCGTGAGTGCGCTGCGCTATATGGCCCTGCAGGCCCGCCAGCGTATCCCCACCGACCTGGGCGTGCCGATCCGTTCACTGCAGGCCGGCGAGGTGCTGCAGGGCTTGCCGGCCAGCTGGCACAAGCCCTTGCGGCGCGTGGCCCTGCGGGATTGACGCGGCAGAAGAAAAAAAAGGCCACCCCTGGGTGGCCTTTGCTTGGCAGGGACGAGCCCTTGGTGTCAGGGATACAGACCGCGCTCCTCGCGCGCCTGCAGCACGCGCGTGCAGGCCACCGTGAAGGCGGCGGTGCGCAGCGAGATGCGGTGCTGTTCCGAGGTCTCCCAGATGCCCTTGAAGGCGCCGGTGATGATCTTGTCCAGGCGCACGTTGATCTCGTCCTCGGTCCAGAAGAAGGACGAGAAGTCCTGCACCCATTCGAAGTAGGAGACCGTCACGCCGCCCGAATTGGCGATCACGTCGGGCACGACGATGATGCCGCGGTCGGCCAGCACCTGGTCGCCATCGGGGGTGGTGGGGCCGTTGGCGCCTTCCAGCACCAAGCGGGTGGAGAGGCGCTGGGCGCGCTCGGCGGTGATCTGGCCTTCCAGCGCGGCCGGGATCAGCACATCGGTCTTGACGTCCCAGAAGTTCTCGTTGGCGATATGGTCGGCGCCGGCAAAGCCGCCCACGCCGCCGGTCTTGGCCACGTGGTCCAGCAGGTCCTGCATGTCCATGCCGCGGTCGTTCAGGATGGTGCCGGTGTGGTCCTGCACGGCCACGATCTTGGCGCCGTTGGCAGCGAACAGCTTGGCGGCGATCGAGCCCACATTGCCGAAGCCCTGCACCGCCACGCGCGCGCCTTCCATCGCGATATTGAGGCGGCGCATCGCCTCGCGGCCGATCACGAACACGCCGCGGCCGGTGGCGGCCACGCGGCCCAGCGAGCCACCCAGCGGGATCGGCTTGCCGGTGACGACGCCGGTCGCGGTGGCGCCGGTGTTCATCGAGTAGGTGTCCATCATCCAGGCCATGATCTGGCCGTTGGTGTTGACGTCGGGCGCCGGGATGTCCTGCTGCGGGCCGATGATGATGCCGATCTCGCTGGTGTACCTGCGCGTAACTTTTTCCAGTTCCTTCATCGACAGGGTCTTGGGATCGAGGCGGATGCCGCCCTTGGCGCCGCCATAGGGCAGGTTGACCGCGGCGTTCTTGATCGTCATCCAGGCCGACAGCGCCATCACTTCTTCCAGCGTCACATCGGGGTGGTAGCGCACGCCGCCCTTGCCGGGGCCGCGCGTCAGGCTGTGCTGCACGCGGTAGCCCTCATAGTGGGCGATGGTGCCATTGTCGAGTTCGATGGGGATATCCACGATCAGCGCGCGCTTGGGGCGGCGCAGCGTCTCGACCCAGCGTGCCAGATGACCCAGGTAGGGTTCAACGGCGTCGATCTGGGACAGGTAGGTGCCCCAGGGACTGTTGCGCGTGGGCGAGACGAAAGACAAATTGGGCATGTACTGCTCCGTAATTTTTGGTGGCGCGAACGGTATCGCGAAGCCCATGCGCTTGCCAAAGCCGAGTGCACATGTGCCCATGCGGCATGCGCATAGGGTGCGCATGCCGGTCGCTGCGGCCGGTCTGGCATGTGGCTTGCATCGCCTCATGCAGGCTTGGCATGGCGCCGGGCCGCCAAGCACGACCGTTACCATCGGCACATGATGAACTCGCTGGATCTGACCCTGCTCTACCTGGTGGCCGCGGTGCTGGGCGTGGTGGCCTGCCGCTTCTTCAAGCTGCCGCCCATGCTGGGCTATCTGGTGGTGGGGGTGCTGATCGGTCCGAACGCGCTGGAGCTCTCGGGCCGCAGCGCCGGCGTCAACTACCTGGCCGAGTTCGGCGTGGTGTTCCTGATGTTCGTGATCGGGCTGGAGTTCAACCTGCCCAAGCTGCGCAGCATGCGCAGCCTGGTGTTCGGCATGGGGCTGCTGCAGGTGGCGCTCACCATCCTCGGCACCATGGCGGGCCATGTGATGCTGGACCGCGGGCTCGACGCCCTGGGCCTGCCCTGGGAGCTGGAATGGAAGGGCGCCCTGGTGCTGGGCGCGGCCATGGCGATGAGCTCCACCGCCATCGTGGTGAAGCTGATGGCCGAACGGCTGGAGTTGGAAAGCGAGCATGGCCGGCGCGTCATCGCCGTGCTGCTGTTCCAGGATCTGGCGGTGGTGCCGCTGCTGGTGCTGATCCCGGCGCTGAACAGCAGCGGCGCGGAGATGGCCAGCTCGCTGGCCTGGGCCGGCCTCAAGGCGGTGGCCCTGCTGACCCTGCTGCTGGCCGGCGGCCAGAAGGTGATGCGCTGGTGGCTCACCCTGGTGGCGCGCCGCAAGAGCGAAGAACTGTTCATGCTGAATCTGCTGCTGGTGACCCTGGGCCTGGCCTGGCTCACCGAGCATGCCGGGCTCTCGCTGGCGCTGGGCGCCTTCATCGCCGGCATGCTGATTGCCGAGACCGAGTTCAAGCACCAGGTGGAGACCGACATCCGGCCCTTTCACGACGTGCTGCTGGGGCTGTTCTTCATCACCATCGGCATGAAGCTGGACTGGCGCGCGGTGAGCGCGCAATGGCCGCTGGTGGTGGTGCTGACGCTGGCGCCCACCATGGCCAAGTTCCTGCTCATCGCCGCGCTGGCCAAGCTGTTCCAGGCGCCCACCGGGGTCTCGCTGCGCACCGGCCTCTACCTGGCGCAGGCGGGTGAATTCGGCTTCGTGCTGCTGACCCTGGGCGCCCAGCAGGAGCTGGTCGCGGCGCAATGGGTCAGCCCGGTGCTGGCCAGCATGGTGCTGTCGATGCTGGCCACGCCGGTGATCATCATGTACAGCAACCGCATCGTCATGAAGCTCTCGGCCAGCGACTGGCTCCTGCAATCGGTGCAGCTGACGACGATTGCCAAGAAGGCCATCAAGGCCGACGCCCACGTCATCATCTGCGGCTACGGCCGCAGCGGCCAGAACCTGGCGCGCCTGCTGGAGGGCGAGCACATCCCCTATATGGCGCTGGACCTGGACCCCGACCGCGTGCGCCAGGCCGCCGCGGCCGGCCAGAGCGTGGTGTTCGGCGACGCCGCGCGCCTGCAAAGCCTGATGGCGGCCGGCCTGTCGCGCGCCAGCGCGGTGGTGGTGAGCTACCCCGACACGCCCTCGGCGCTGAAGATCCTGCAGCTGGTGCGCGCCCATGCCGCCCATGTGCCGGTGGTCGTGCGCACCATCGACGACAGCGACCTCGAGCGCCTGCGCGCCGCCGGTGCCACCGAGGTGGTGCCCGAGGCCATCGAGGGCTCGCTGATGCTGGCCAGCCATGCGCTGGCCCTGGTGGGCGTGCCGATGCGGCGCGTGATCCGCCTCACCCGCGATGCGCGCGATGCGCGCTACGGCCTGCTGCGCGGCTACTTCCACGGCGCCGACGACGACACCGCCGAGGAGCGCGAGCAGGCGCGCCTGCGCTCGGTCACCCTGCCGGTCGCCAGCGCCTACGCCAGGCAGCCACTCGGCCAGCTGGCCCTGCATGCCACCGGGGTGGCGGTGGTGTCGGTCAAGCGCGCCGGCGGCGCGGTGGTGCAGGCCGAGGACCAGCTGCTGCTGCAGGGCGGCGATACCCTGGTGCTCTCGGGCACGCCGGGCGCGCTGGCGCTGGCCGAGGAAAAGCTGCTGCGCGCCTGAGCGCGCCTGAGTGCGCGTTGGCGATCCCGCGCCGATCAAGCCCTGGCGCCCGGGCGACAGCCTGATGCCTGCGTGACATGCGCGCGCCGCGGCTTGCGCCACACTGCGGCCCATGAGTTCCACCACCGCCCCCGGCCAGCGCCGCCGCATCTACCTGATGCGCCACGGCGCGGTGAGCTATTTCGACGCCACCACCGGCCGGCCGGTGCTGCCCGAGCAGGTCTCGCTCAACGAACTGGGCCAGGCCCAGGCGCGCGCCGCCGGCGAGCAGTTCGCCCGCGAGGGCGTGCGCTTCGACCGCGTCATCGTCTCGGGCCTGCCGCGCACCGTGCAGACCGCCGGCCTGGTGCTGCAGCAGCTCGGCGCGAGCGCGCAAGCCCTGAGCCCGCAGACCTGGCCCGAGCTGCAGGAGATCCGCGGCGGCCGCCTGGCCGAGATCCCGCAGGCCGATCTACAGGCCGCCTTCACCGGCCTGCACCATGCCCGGCTGGGTGAGGACACGCGCTTCCTGAATGGCGAAAGCGTCGGCGAGCTGCTGGACCGCGTGCTGCCCGCGGTGGCGCGGCTGCGCGCCGACCCGGGCTGGGATTGCGCCCTGCTGGTGCTGCATGGCGTCGTCAACGCCGCCATCCTCTCGCACGCCCTGAGCGGCGGCCAGCGCCTGCTGTATGGCTCGCTGGTGCAGAGCCCGGCCTGCATCAATGTGCTGGACGTGGGCGCGGCGCCCGACGACTGGCTGCTGCGCGTCTGCAATTTCGCGCCCACCGGCGCCCTGCATGTGGAAGAACGCCACACCACCATGGAAGCGCTCTACCAGCAGTACCTGCGCTACCGCGCATTGCAAGAGGAAAAAAAGGAGGCCTGAACGCATGATCCGCATCACCGGTACCTATGTCTGGCGCGAGGGCGCCCGCTTTGACCACGAGACCTACGAGCGCGAGCACATGGCGCTGACGCGCGAACTGCTCACGCCGCTGGGCCTGACCCGGCTGGAGGCCGAGCGCTTCCTGCACCCCAAGGGGCCACGCGCTGGCGAGCCCGTGGCGGCCACCAATGCCTACTTCGCCAGCCTCGAACAGGCCCAGGCAGCGCTGGTCCAGGCCGGCGCCCAGCTCGCCGCGCATGTGGCGCAGTACACCGATTTGCAACCGCAGCTGCGCCTCAGCCAGCTCACGTCCATCGCCTGACAGGCACAAGGAAAGGTCTTCTTCATCATGGAATTCGACTACAGCCCCAAGGTCCAGGCGATGCAGGCCCGTCTGCTCGCCTTCTTCGACCAGCACATCTACCCCAACGAACAGCGCCTGCATGCCGAGATCGAGGCGAACCGCCGCGCCGGCAACCCCTGGCTGGCCACCAAGCTGATCGAGGAGCTGAAGCCGCTGGCGCGCCAGTCCGGGCTGTGGAACCTGTTCCTGCCCAAGTCCTCGCGCGCACCGGAGGGCCTCTCCAACCTCGAGTACGCGCCGCTGTGCGAGATCATGGGGCGCGTCTGGTGGGCCGCCGAGGTCTTCAACTGCTCGGCCCCCGACACCGGCAATATGGAGACGCTGGAGCGCTACGGCACCGAGGCGCAGAAGGACCAATGGCTGGAGCCGCTGCTGCGCGGCGAGATCCGCTCGGCCTTCCTGATGACCGAACCCGCGGTGGCCTCCAGCGACGCCACCAATATCGAGTGCAGCATCGTGCGCGATGGCGACGAGTACGTCATCAATGGCGTGAAGTGGTGGTCCTCGGGCGCCGGCGACCCGCGCTGCGCCATCTACATCGTGATGGGCAAGACCAACCCCGAGGCCGGCCGCCACGAGCAGCAGTCGATGATTCTGGTGCCCGCCAACGCGCCGGGCGTCAAGGTACTGCGCCCGCTCACCGTGTTCGGCTACGACGATGCGCCGCACGGCCATATGGAGATCGAGCTCAAGAACGTGCGCGTGCCGGTCGGCAATCTGCTGCTGGGCGAGGGCCGCGGCTTCGAGATCGCCCAGGGCCGCCTCGGCCCCGGCCGCATCCACCACTGCATGCGCTCGATCGGCGCCGCCGAGCGCGCGTTGGAACTGATGTGCCAGCGCGCCATCTCGCGCGTCGCCTTCGGCAAGACCCTGGCGCAGCAGACCGTCACGCAGGAACGCATCGCCGAGGCGCGCTGCATGATCGACCAGGCCCGCCTGCTCACGCTCAAGGCCGCCTACATGATGGACACGGTGGGCAACAAGGTCGCCAAGGCCGAGATCGCGATGATCAAGATCGTCGCGCCCAATATGGCCCTGCAGGTGATCGACTGGGCCATGCAGGTCTATGGCGGCGCCGGCGTCAGCGGCGACACCCCGCTGGCCATGATGTGGGCGCATCAGCGCACGCTGCGCTTTGCCGACGGCCCGGACGAGGTGCACCGCAACTCGCTGGCCAAGCTGGAGCTGTCGCGCCACATGAAGCTGCCGACCGACCAGGTGAAGATGCCGGTGACGCGCGGCGCCTGAGCCCAGCAAGCCCCCCCGAAGAGGGAAGGGTCTTGCCGGATACCTGCAGGGGCCCGGCTGACTAGCATGCGGGCAAACCATGAGTCCGCATCCTGGATGAGCCGCTTCGCCCTTGCCCGCACCTGGCCCACGCTGGCCTTCGCCCTGCTGCTGCTGGGCCAGGCCGCGGCCTTGGCGCTGAGCCTGGGCGGCGGCGCGGGCTGGCTGCCCTGGCTGCTGACGGGCCTGCTGGCGCTGAGCAGCCTGCTGGCGCTGGCGACCCTGAGCACGCTGCGGCGCGCCCGCGCCAAGGCCGAGCGCGCCCAGCGCACGCTGGAGGAGGCCATCGACGCCCTGCCCGCCAGCGTCGAGATCTATGACGAGACCGACCGCCTGGTGGCCTTCAACCAGCGCCTGGTGGAGATCTATCCGCACATGCTGCGCGAGTTCCAGCGCCGGGCCGGCTTCGAGGACATGGTGCGCGCCTCGCTGGCGCGCCAGGGCATCCCCGAAGCGATCGGCCGCGAAGAGGAATGGCTGGCCGAGCGCAAGCGCCAGCGCGGCCGCCAGAGCGCACCGCTGCTGCAGAACGTGCACGATGAGATCTGGCTGCGCGTGTTCGAGCGCCGCACCCCCTCGGGCGGCATCGTCGGCGTGCGCCTGGACGTGAGCGACCTGATCCACGAGCAGCAGCGCCTGGCCGCCAGCCAGGCCCATCTGCACGCCATCATCCAGTCGGCCATGAACGGCATCCTCACGCTCGATGCCGAGGGCCATGTGCTGGAGGTCAACCCCAGCTGCGAGCAGCTGTTCGGCTTCAGCGCCGCCGAGCTGCAGGGCGGCCACTTGAGCATGCTGTTCAGCGGCGGCCTCAGCGAGCTGGCACCGCAGTCGCTGCTGGGCCAGCCGCGCGAGGTGAGCGCGCGCCACCGCAGCGGCGAGGAGCTCTCGCTGCAGCTCACCATGGCCGAGGTGCGCACCGCCACCACCCATCTGTTCGTCTGCATCGTCACCGACTTCAGCGAGCGCAAGCGCCAGGAGCTGCGCCTGAAGCGCGCTAACGAGTTGCTGGCGCGCCAGTCCACCACCGACGGTCTCACCGGCGTGGGCAACCGCCGCCTGTTCGACCAGGCCCTGCAGCAGGAGTGGCTGCGCAGCGCCCGCTCGGGCCAGCCGCTGGCCATCCTGCTGGTGGACATCGACCACTTCAAGCAATACAACGACCGCTACGGCCATGTCGCGGGCGACGACGCGCTGCGCCGCGTCGCCACCCTGCTGCGCTCCTGCGTGGGCCGGGGGGGTGAGTCGGTGTGCCGTTATGGCGGCGAGGAGTTCGTGGTGCTGCTGGTCGACACCGACCTGGCCGGCGCCCAGGTGGTGGCACAGCGCTGCCTCGACAGCCTGCGCCTGGCCGCGATCGAGCACGAGGCCTCGCCGGTGCGACCCACGCTGAGCCTCAGCATCGGCGTGGCGGCGCGCCTGGGGCACAGCCAGGTGGCGGCGCAAAGCCTGCTCGAGGCCGCCGATGCGGCGCTCTACAAGGCCAAGCAGGGCGGCCGCGCCAGGATGGTGTGCGAGGCCAGGATCGCCTGATCCGGCGGACAATCGGGGCATGCAAGACCCCAGCGCCTACATCAAGCAGCACATCCGCACCGTGCCCGACTGGCCCGCGGCCGGCGTGCAGTTCCGCGACATCACGCCCCTGCTGTCGAACCCGCGCGTGTTCCGCGTGCTGATCGACCAGTTCGTGCATCGGTATTTCGACACCCGGCCGGCCGCCATCGCCGGGCTGGACGCGCGCGGCTTCATCATCGGCTCGGTGCTGGCCTACGAGCTCAATGTCGGCTTCATCCCGATCCGCAAGAAGGGCAAGCTGCCCTTCACCACGGTGGAGGAAACCTATGAGCTCGAGTACGGCAGCGCCACGGTGGAGATGCATACCGATGCGGTGCAGCCCGGCGACCGCGTGGTGCTGATCGACGACCTGATCGCCACCGGCGGCACCATGCTGGCCGGCGCGCGCCTGCTGCAGCGCCTGGGCGCCACGGTGATCGAGGGCGCCGCCATCGTCGACCTGCCCGAACTCGGCGGCTCGGCGCGCCTGCGCGCCGCCGGCCTGCCCCTGCACACCTTGGTGGATTTCGCCGGGCACTGAGCCCTAGGGCCTGTTAACACGACGTTTGCCCGTGCGAACGGGGCCGGCAGGGCCCAGGTCTAGGCGGACGACGCAGCCCAG